>Ga0256839_1000079_pt1 | contig 125179 bp, 113 predicted proteins | sample 354166metaG_FD_185968 | JGI IMG/M metagenome (GOLD analysis project Ga0256839, IMG submission 185968) | Hydrothermal vent microbial communities from Mid Atlantic Ridge, Atlantic Ocean - 354-166 | ecosystem: Environmental > Aquatic > Marine > Hydrothermal vents | place: Atlantic Ocean: Mid...
ATTAGTTTTGGCTTGGGCATGGTAACTCCTCGAATAAATTAAATTATTTTACCATGAAGGGCATGAAGCACATGAAGAAAAGAAAAATAAAAAAGATGACGTGTAAGCGGTGAGACTGCTCGCTAAATAAGCACATCACGCACAGGCTTAAAACTACGGCGGTGCTCACAAATTGCGCCGTGCTTTTTTAATGCTTCTCGGTGTGCTTTGGTGGGGTAGCCTTTGTGACATGCGAAGCCGTATTGCGGATATTGCTTATCGAGTTCGACCATTTCTTTGTCGCGTGCGACTTTGGCAATAATGGATGCGGCGCTGATAGCGGCTATTTTTGAATCGCCTTTTATGATCGCTTCCATGCTTATTTCGATTTCATCTTCTTTACAAAAGCAGCGATTTCCGTCTATTTTTAGGTGATCAGGTTTTATGGATAAGCCTTCTACCGCTCGCCGCATCGCTAACATGCTGGCGTGTAGAATATTAATTTCATCAATTTCACTAACTTCTGCGCGTCCTAGTGACCATGCCAACGCTTTTTCCTTGATCACTTTGTCTAATTCATTACGCTTTTTTTCATTTAATACTTTTGAGTCGGCTAAGCCGTCAATCCAATTTTCAGCAGTTAAAATCACCGCCGCCGCTACCACCGCGCCCGCTAACGGGCCTCGACCGACTTCATCAACCCCTGCAACCAATCGTTTACGCATTGTTATTTCCCCTGTTACGCTCTATTAAATTATACAGAGCGAGTGCCGCCCGTTCACTGGCATTTTGTTTTAACTGCAAGTGAATTTCTTTAAAACGCGTTAAGATTTCTTCTCGTGCTTCTGCGCTTTGATGAAGTTGCTTTTCAACTTCTAGCACGATGTTTTCTGGGCTTAACTCTTCTTGAATTAATTCAGGTACTAAATAATCATCGGCGAGGTTATTCGGTAGCGTGAAGTATTTAGATTTAATCAGTTTAAAGAAGCGAATTATGTGTGCCGTAAAAGGAGCGACGCGGTAAGCGGCAACCATCGGTCGACCGAGTAGCATGCCTTCTAAAACAGCGGTTCCCGATGCCATGAGGATTTGATCGGCGGCTTCCATAACTACTCTCGACTGCCCGTTTATGTAAGTTATGACTAATTCTGGTGCTATTGATTGTTTGATTTCGTCAAACTGTTGCTCTAATTTTTTATTCACCATCGGCACAACAAACTGCCAGTCGGGGTGTTTTTTTTGTAACAGGTTTGCGCCTTTTATAAAGTCTGGCGCAAGCTTGTTAATTTCACCCTGTCGACTCCCCGGTAATACCGCAAGAATAAAGCCCTGCTCTTGCAGGCTAAGTTTCTGGCGGGCTGCTAATTGGTTCGGCTCAAGTGGAATTTCATCCGCTAATGGATGTCCTACAAACTCAGCAGGAACATTATGCTTTTTATAAAAATCCACTTCAAAGGGAAACAGAGTCAACATTAAATCCATCGCACCTTGCATTTTTTTAACCCGCCCTTCTTTCCATGCCCAGATTGAGGGACTGACGTAATGCGCAGTGGTAATGCCTGCATGGTAAAGTGTCTTTTCTATTTTTAGATTAAAGTCTGGCGCATCTATGCCTATCATTAAATCAGGTGGGTTCGCTTTCCAGCGTTGAATAAGTGCTTTGCGTGTTTTTAACAATTTAGGTAAGCGCGAAAGGACCTCGGCGTAGCCCATAATGGATAATAACTCCATCGGGTATAAAGATTGACACCCAGCTTGCTGCATTTCATCACCAGCAATGCCTTCAAAGGTGGCATTTGGGTAATGCTTTTTTAGCGATTGGATTAAGCGTGCGCCTAATAAATCACCTGATATTTCACCCGCGATTATCGCAATGGTTAATGGGCTTGAATTTATCGCTGGTTTTGACAAGGGTAATCAAATCAACGGATGATTCCGCGCCCGCTTTGGCTGCGTAAACAAAAATCTGCCATCAGTTGAATATTAGGATCATCACTGGCTTGTAATTGGCTAATCGCTTCGCTCAATGGCTGGTCTTGCCGGTACAGTAATTTATAAGCATCCTTTACATTACTGCGTTGCTCAGCCGTAAAACCGTTACGCTTTAGCCCTTCATTATTAAAGCCGCGTGGCACGCCTGGCGCACCATAAGCGGTAATATAAGGGGGCAAGTCTTTGCCTAAGGAGGTTCCCATACCTGTCATGGCGTATTCACCAATGTGACAGAATTGATGCACCAAGGTAAAGCCGCCGAGGAGCGCATAATCATGAATCGTGACATGCCCCGCCAAGGTCGCGTTATTGGCAAAAATAGTGTTATTGCCGACGACGCAATCATGCGCGATATGTACGTATGCCATGATCCAGTTATCATCTCCGATAACTGTCTTTCCTATGTCTTGTACAGTACCACGGTTAATCGTGACATTTTCACGAATCACGTTACGATCGCCAATTTCTAGCGTGGTTGGCTCGCCTTTATACTTTTTATCTTGAGGTTCTGCGCCAACCGAGGCAAATTGAAATATGCGATTATCTTTTCCTATCGTAGTCGGGCCTTCAATCACTGCATGCGGCCCTACCCAACATCCGCTATCCATTTTCACACCTGCGCCAATTACCGCGTAGGGTGATACTTCAACATCATCCGCTAGTTCAGCTTTTGAGTCGATAATGGCAGTAGGGTGAATATTACTCATACGTTCCTTTTCTCAGCTTACTTTTCTTGATTAGCAGGAACTGCGGCACATTTAATTTCAGCAACGGTTGCAATTTCACCATTAACGCGGGCTTCTGTTTTAAATATCCACATTTGACCTTTGTGACGCAAAACTTCGGCGCGTAGTTCTAGCTGGTCACCCGGTACCACTTGCTTTTTAAATTTCACTTTATCAACACCCACAAGGATGTATAGCATGTCCGTTTGAGGCTCTTCACCCATTGTACGAAAGCCTAATAAGCCAGTCGCTTGAGCCATCGCTTCGATAATTAGCACACCCGGCATAATCGGTTGATCAGGGAAGTGCCCGTTAAAAAATGGCTCATTAATGGTAACATTCTTTATTGCCGTAAGTGACTTTCCAGATTCAAATTGAGTCACCCGATCGACCAATAAAAACGGGTAACGATGCGCTAAAAAACGTCTTATTTCGGTTACATCCATAAGGCTTTCGTTGTTCAAGGCGTACTGTTCTTTTGTGTCATTCCCCATCTGTATTCTCTTTATCCTGTAGTTTCTTTTCAAGTTGGTTTAATTGTTTTGCCATTTTATCAAGGCTTCTAAAGCGTGCCGCATTACGTCGCCATTTTGTATTTTCTTCCGTTGTGATTCCCGATGAATATACGCCGGCTGTTTTCAATGAGTTAGTGACCATACTGCGCCCTGTGATCATAACATCATCTGCTATTTCAAGGTGCCCCGCGATTGCCACACCACCACCAATTTGGCAGCGCTTACCGATGTTAGTACTACCTGCAACTAATGATCCGCCCGGCATGATGGTGTTTTCATCAATTTTTACGTTGTGCCCTATTATAACCTGATTGTCTATTTTAACACCGTTAGCAATGTTAGTTGAGCCTAATGCAGCTCGGTCTATGGTTGTATTTGCCCCAATCTCAACATCATCGCCGATGACTACATTGCCAACTTGCAGAATTTTATACCAGCTTTTATCCTCTTGTAAGACAAATCCGAAGCCATCTGCGCCTATCACTACGCCCGAATGAATAATGGTATTTTTGCCAACTTGTGAATCCGAGTAGAGCGTAACATTAGCATATAAAAGCGTATCTTGATCAATATTGGAGTTCTCACCAATATAACTTCCTGCCCCTATTTGTACACCATCTTTTATGTTTACCCCTTTTTCAATCACCACGTTTGCGGCGATATTGACGCTTTTACCAAGGACTGCTAATTTATCAATCACTGCACTTGGGTGGATACTTGCCGCTGGCTTTTTAGGCGGATTAAACAGTCGAACAACTTTGGCGAAAGTTAAGTAGGGGTCTTTTGCGATTAAAGCATTACCATCGTAGTTCTCGGCTAACTGTGCTGACAAAATAACCACAGATGCTTTTGTTGTTTCTAATTGACGTTTATATTTTGGATTACTCACAAAACTAATGTCACCTGCCATTGCATCTTTCAATGTAGCAACATTCCTTAACATGGTTTGTTTATCGCCCTTGGGCTCAGTTTGCGTAAGTTCCGCCAACCTAGAAAGAGTAAATTCCATTACGGTTGCTTTTTATTTTGTTGTTTATTGGCTTTGGCTGAGTCTGTATCTGTAGCAGGCCGTTTCACTGCTTGTTTTAAGTACTTTAAAACCAAAGGCGTTACATCAACCCGTTGGCTCGCTGATAGATAATCTTGTAAAATTATATCCAATTTATTTTGTTCTCGAATATGATCAATTGCAGCAAAAACACCACGCTGTACATCATCTAATGCAGTGTCTCTTGCAAAACGTAATTCCTCTCGAAAGTCCTGCAGTAAGCGACTGCGAGCGCGTTTTTTGGTACGTAGCTCACGTTCTTTTTGGCGTATTAATTCTTTGTCTGTTGTTAGGTCGGTTACTTTGTCTAAATCTGCACTTAAGCGATTAATTTCGTCCAATGCATCAGCAAGCTTTTTTTCTTGCGGGATGAATTTTTCTTTGAGTGCTGCGCTGGCAAGCTCTGCCTGGGGTGCGTGCTCCATAAGGTAAGGTACGTTAACTACTCCTATTGAGATCGGGTCTGCGGCATGTAGTGCTTGAAAACTAATAAGCGAGAATAAAACAGCAGTCATAACCAGCCATGATTTATAGATGGAAAGGTTTTGTCTGATGTATTTTCTTGCTAAAAAGAGTCTCATAAAAGCCGATTGTACGCGTTGTTAAATCAGAGTCTAGAAATTTGCACCTATTGAGAATTGTAATTTCTGTTCATCATCACCTTTTTTAGCATTAAGCGGTTTTGCATAGCTTAAAGTAAACGGCCCAAGCGGTGAAATCCATGTGGTTGCCAAGCCGGTTGAAAAACGAAGTTCATCTGCCTTAAAGCTCTTGGTGCCTTCAAAGACATTACCACCATCAACAAAAGCACTCATGCGTAGACCTTTAACGTCATCACCAAGAAAGGGGACAGGGAAAAGAAACTCTGCTCTGGTATCCACACTAAAGGCACCGCCTTTAGAAGTTTTATTAGAATCTTGTGGGCCTAAACTATTGTATTCAAATCCACGCACCGTTCCGATACCACCTGAGTAAAACCTTTCAAAAAACGGCAACTCAGACGTGGAACCGTATGCACTGCCATATGACAGACCTCCTTTTAATGCAAATGTCATCTTTTCTGTTACAGGGTGGTATGTCGATGTTTTAAGTTTTACTTTGTAATATTCTAAATCACCGCCAGGCAAACCAGTTTCTAATGAAATACTGTGACGCTGACCTTCAGATGGGAATAAAAAGCGATTACGTGTATCATGGATATAACTCATCGAGCCGATAATATTATTATAGCTATCACCGTTGTTCTCATCTTTAATATACTCTTTAATGTGATCTGGCGTTGATTTAGAGGTTTTTATTTTACGGTGCTCGCCACCTAAGCTAAAGCGGATTGAGTTATCTTCCGTCATCGGGATTGTATAGTTCACCGTTGCGCCGTAGGTATCACTGCTGTAATCAGAAATATTATCCGCTTCTGCATCCGATTTATTAAGATAGATATTGAACCCGCGACCGACCCCATCGATTGTGTGGTAAGGATTGTTGTAACTCAAGTTAAAGCTTTTGTTTGATTTGCTGTTAGAAGCACTAACAGACATACTTTTACCCATGCCCATAAAGTTATTTTGTTTTAAACCGACATTAAACAAAAAACTGCTGCCAGAGTATCCAATCGACGCGCTAATATCATTCGATGATTGTGCATCTGTGACAATCACATCTAAATCAACTTGGTCGCTCCGCCCTGCTACGGGTGATGTTGCAATTCGAACACTTTCAATAAATGGTAAGCGCTGAATACGAGCCTTTGAGCGACGGACGTTTTCTTTTGATAGAAAAGTACTTTCTAACTGACGCATTTCGCGACGAATCACGATATCTTTAGTTCTCAAATTACCGCGAATATTAATTCGTCTTACATAAACACGTTGGCCTTTTTCTGCCTGAAAATTTAAATTTACGCGCTTATTTACATTGTCAATTTGCGGAACTACGGCAATTTTTGAAAAGGCAAAACCTTCTTTACCGAGGCGCTCTTGAATGCTATTTCGGGTATCGGCCAGCTTGGTTTGCGAGAAAACCTCACCTTTTTTCATTCGTACTAATTTCTTTGCATCTTGTTTTGAAATACCTGCATCACCTCCAACATGTACATCACCAACATGAAAACGATCGCCTTCTTTAATATTGATATTAACAAATACTGACTGTTTATCATCTGATAAAGAAACTTGACTGGATAAAACCTGAAAGTTTAAATAACCGCGATCACGATAAAAGGAGGTGATTTTATCAATATCACCAACTAACTTCTCTCTTGCATATTTATCCCTATCACTAAAAAATGAAAGGCGACCTTTAGTACCAGACTCCATCATTTTAAGTAGCTGCTGTTCTGAAAAGGCCTTATTTCCGCTAATATTCACCTGCTTTATTCGGGCAACACCCCCTTCGTGAATATTAATATTCACCGCAACACGGTTACGATCTAACTTTTTTAATTCTGTTCTAACTGTAGCGGAGTAATTTCCCCCCGCTAAATACTGTTGTTTGATTTGTGCTTGTATTTGATTAAGCGCTGACTTATCCAGTGGACGACCTTGTGAAATACCAGCCTGCTTTAATGCACCAAGCAATACTTTTGTTTCTAATTTATGATTGCCTTCTAGATTAATTTCACCAATCACTGATCGCTCATGGACTTTAATCAATAAGGTATTGTCACGTCGACCTAATTGAACATCATCAAAAAGGCCTGTTTTATAAATGGATCGAATGATGGATGTCGATAAAGTATCGTCATATTTTTCACCAACCTTTACAGGAATATTCGCTTTTACTGTTTCAGCAGTGATTCTATCTAAACCGCTAACTTGAATATTTTTTAACACAAAGCTCTCAGCCCAAATGCTTGTGGTTAGTGTCGATAACAAGAGTAAGCTGGCTACTTTAAGTATATTATTTTTCATTTTAAATCCCTTTAAACAATAAAGCCTTCATATTAAAAATACAAAGGCTTTATTTTACACGCTTCCTGTGCAGTAAGTAAGCCCTCACCATTGAATTGGTTTTCAGGCTAGCATTCATGCATTTATCAGTTTATCAAACGCCCAATATCATTATAAATCGCAATCACCATCATTACCCCGACAAGGCTCATACCAACACGCATCCCCATTGCTTCAAACTTTTCTGAAACAGGACTACCTTTAATAATTTCAATCACATAATACATGAGGTGTCCGCCATCTAGCATGGGAACTGGCAATAAGTTAAGCACACCAAGACTTAAACTGATAATAGCGAGAAAACCTAAAAAGGCGGTTAAACCATGATTGGCACTTTTCCCAGCATAGTCTGCAATGGTAATTGGCCCAGAAAGATTCTTTAAAGATGCTTCACCGGTAATTAATCGGCCCATGACTTTAAGCGTCATTACCGACATATCCCATGTGTTTTGTAAGCCGATCTGCATTGACTCTAGAAAAGGTGCTTGACGTGTAAAACGCATCTTATCTATTTCTGCCATCGCATTATCGTCATACTTTCTTGCTAAGCTAACGCCGATTAGACCACGCGTTTTACCTTCAACTTCAGTTAACTTTGGCGTCATCTGCAATGTCATTTGTGTGCCTTCACGGTCAATAACTAACTCAACAGGCTTACCTGCATGTGAGTTTATATAGTTTGAAAAGAACTCAGTTGAAACTACTGGCTTACCGTCAACAGTAACAAGCTTATCTTTCGCTTTCACCCCAGCTGATTCTGCTGCTTTACCCGGCAACACCTGATGAATTAACGTAGTGTGAGAAGGCTGCCAAAAATTAAGGCCCGTTTTAGCAAGGTAATCACCTTCGTCTGCTAACAAAGAAAGTCCGTTTAGATCCATATTACGCACGGCTTGTGCACCTGATTCCGTTTCGACATGGATTGCTAGTTTTGGATTTTTTAAATATTCGTTCAACAGGGTCAAGCGTACTTGGCTCATCGACTCCGTTTCCACATCGTTGATCGCAACAATTTTATCTTTAGGCTCAAATCCAGCTTTCGCAGCATAACTACTTTGCGTGACATCACCTACTAACGGACGAATTGAATCAATGCCTAACATTTGAATTGCAGCAAAGGCTGCAATTGCAAATAAAAAATTAAACATGGGTCCAGCTAATACCACTAAAAAGCGCTTCCACACCGGCTGTGTGTTAAATGCTCGATGTTTTTCGGCAGGGTCTACCTCACCTTCTCGCTCATCCAACATTTTTACGTAACCACCCATTGGGATTGCGGCTAGCACGTATTCGGTACCGTCTTTATCATTAGACTTATGCGTCCACAATGGCTTCCCAAAGCCAATAGCAAAACGAATAATTTTAATGCCAAGTTTACGTGCTACCCAAAAATGACCGAATTCGTGGATACCCACTAAAATTCCAATAGCGACGAAAAATGAAAGGACTGAAATTAGGACTGTTAACATAGTTTGATTTTCTTATGAGTGTTTATGAATAGAGGTGTGTGTTTTGCTGCTCTCTTGAATTTTTATTATAGACCGTCAAAAAGCGGCATGGTTCTTGCTGAATTATTTAATTCAGCCTAGCAACGCTTTCATTGGCATGTTCACGGCTGTTTAAATCTTGCGCGAGTATATCATCAATTATGGTCGATGTCCCTGTAGAAGCCTGTTCTAATGCCTTTTCTATGACAAGCGGTATATCCGTAAAGAAGATTTGTTTGTTCAAAAAGGCTTCTACTGCAATTTCATTTGCCGCATTCAATGCGATGGTTGCATTGCCGCCCAATCGGTGTGCATCATAGGCAAGCTGTAAGCAAGGGTAACGATCAAAATCCGGCTTTTCAAAATCAAGTCTTGCAACCTCAAATATATCGAGTGCTTCCACGCCTGACTCAATCCGCTCGGGATAAGCTAATGCATAGGCGATCGGTGTGCGCATATCAGGGTTGCCAAGTTGCGCGAGCACTGAGCCGTCATTATACGAAACCATCGAATGAATCATGCTTTGTGGATGGATCACCACTTGAATGTGATCTTCCGGCACATCAAACAACCAACATGCTTCAATTACTTCTAAGCCTTTATTCATCATGGTGGCGGAATCAACTGATATTTTCTGACCCATCACCCAATTAGGGTGAGCCACGGCTTGCTCGGGTGTTACATCACTAAGCGTTGAAACGTCACGCGTTCTAAATGGCCCGCCAGATGCAGTTAGTAATATTTTTTCAACACCTGCTTTGTGTTGTTCGCCGTTGACCAAAGCTGGCATGGATTGAAAAATAGCATTATGCTCGCTATCTATTGGCAAGAGTTCAGCGCCTTTATGGCGATTATTATGAATCGCATCCATAAACAACTTGCCTGACATGACGAGTGACTCTTTATTTGCGAGCATGACGCGTTTACCTGCCTCGGCTGCGGCAAGGTTTGGCAATAGTCCTGCAGCCCCTACAATTGCTGCCATCACATAATCAACTTCTGGCAGGCTGGCAATCATTTCTAATGCTTGCTTACCAGCAATAACCTTTGTAGAGCAAGAGCCCTGCTTTAAGCGCTGCTCTAATTGACTTGCGGCATCTTCATTAACCATTACGGCATAAACAGGGTTAACAGCTAAACATTGCTCAGCTAGCTTATCGACATTGCTATTAGCGCTCAATGCAACCACATGATAGTGTTCAGGATGACGTGCTAACACATCCAGCGTGTTCACCCCAATTGTACCTGTTGCACCTAAAATACAAATTCCCTTTGAGTTCATCTAAGCATACTCAGTAGACAGCCATCCAAACAGCTCATGTGAGCACCCCACCCCAAAAGATACCAAGAGTAAATAAGGGCAACGTTGCAATCAAACCATCCACACGATCAAGAATCCCACCATGACCAGGCAAAATATTACCTGAATCTTTTTTACCTGCTTCACGTTTAATAAGGCTTTCAAATAAGTCACCTGCTACTGATAATATCGCGACAGCAAGTGACAGAAAAATAAAGTAAAACCAGTCTGAAATACCCAAATACCATGCACCAAGAACCGACCAAATAACTGCTCCAACCAAACCACCCAGCATACCTTCACGAGTCTTACCTGGGCTAAGCTCTGGCGCCAATTTATTTTTCCCCATTGCCTTACCACTAAAGTAAGCACCGCTGTCTGCAATAGCAACTAGAAATATAAGGTAAAGCACCAAGGCTGGGCGCTGTTGATGCAAGGTTACCAATGCAGACCATGCTGGAATCAGTACCAAAAAAGCAGCAATTCGAAGTATCCATTTATTGTTTTTATACAAGCTCATGCCTTGCTCGTAGGTCGCCAACAATACCAAGGCAACACCCCAAGCGATCACCCCTACAGCAATAAAAACCCAACGTGAATCATGCCAAAGGATGGGGATAATACTTACTAACAATAATATTGTGACAAATATGCCACGTGATTTATCGTCATCACAACCTACCAAGCGCGCCCACTCCCACCCGCCAAGACTAACAAAAGCAATAAGTGCAATAATAGAAAAAAACGTGTTTGGCAACAGAGTAACACCCAGCAACACCGCAATAATTAATATCGCGCCGGTGATTACTCGTTGTTTTAGCGCTTCATCCATAACTAAGCCTTTCTTTAATTTGTTAGGAGAGTTTACACGACTCGGATGACGAGTAAATATGGCTGAAATTTCACTACTGGTCGTTGGAAGCTGGCTAATAACACATTATAGTAGCTTCATTTCTCGACTCAATCAGTGAAATTCAGCCCTATTTCTTTCGCCATCGACTCGTGCAAAGATCTCGTTAAATTCTTACTTTTCAGAGAGTGCCGCCTGTTCGGCAACAACCTGCTCACTAGTTTTACCAAAACGTCGTTGACGTGATGAGTAATCGGTAATTGCTTTCATTAACTCTGCATCCTTAAAGTCAGGCCATAGTGCATCGGTAAAATAAAGTTCGGCATACGCCATCTGCCATAATAGAAAATTGCTAATCCGTTTCTCGCCACCCGTACGAATAAATAAATCAGGGTCAGGCACACCCTCTTCGCTTAAATGATAGGTACTTAAATTTTGAGAGATTAATTCTTCGCTAATCTGATCTGCTTTAAGCTCATTATTAGCTACTTGCTTTGCAAGGTTTTGTACGGCTCGAGTAACATCCCAGCGACCACCATAGTTTGCGGCAACGATGAGCCGTAAGCCGGTACTTTTCTCAGTACGCTGCTCTACTTGCTTAATTTTATCTTGTAGCTTTTGTGAAAACTTTGAAAGCTCACCAATTATTTGCAAGCGGACGTTATTTCGAGCCAAAGATTTAGCTTCTCGATCAAGCGCCATCATAAACAAACCCATTAGATTGGTGATTTCTTCTTCGGGGCGCTTCCAGTTCTCACTGCTGAAGGCGAATAAGCTTAAACATTCAACGCCCAGCTTTGAGCAACTTTTAACAATCTCACGAACCGTTTCAACACCTTCTTTGTGCCCCATAAAACGCGGCCGATGTTTACGCTTGGCCCAACGACCATTGCCATCCATAACAATGGCGATGTGGCGAGGAATGTTTAATTTGGTTTGCGTCATAATAGTGCTAAAAGATCTAAACTTTCATTAAGTCCACTTCTTTCTCGGCAATAATCTCATCAATTTGTTTAACACAAATATCGGTAATTTTTTGAATACTTTCTTGTGCGTTACGCTCAGCATCTTCTGAAATTTCTTTTTCTTTTTCGAGTGACTTAAAATCAGAGTTTGCATCACGGCGAATATTACGGATCGCAACTTTTGCATTTTCACCCTCGTGGCGAACAACCTTTACTAAGTCACGGCGGCGCTCTTCAGTAAGTTGCGGCATAGGGATTCGAATAACCGAACCTGCTGAATTTGGGTTTAAACCTAGGTCGGACTTCATAATGGCTTTCTCAACCGCTTGTACCATGGGTTTTTCCCACGGCGTTACAGTTAAAGTTCGGGCATCCTCTACACCGATATTAGCAACTTGATTTAGCGGTGTATCATTACCGTAATAATCCACCATAATATGCTCAAGTAAACTTGGATGAGCTCGCCCTGTACGTACTTTTGACAACTCACCTTTTAAAGATTCAATACTTTTTTTCATTCTTGAATCTGCATCTTTTATTATTTCATCTATCATGATTCATTCCCTCTAAACTTTGGGTTAACCCGCCGCCTCAACGATTGTTCCTGTTGTTTTATCGCCCGCTACAATTTTACTAAGTGCACCAGACTCAAACATATCAAATACACACAGTGGCATTTTATTCTCACGACATAATACCATTGCTGTTAAGTCCATCACACCTAGTTCTTTAGAAATTGCTTCATTAAAGCTAAGTGATTCATAACGTACTGCATTAGGGTTCTTTTTAGGGTCAGAGTCATAAACACCATCAACCATCGTTGCTTTTAAAATAAGATCAGCTTGAATTTCAATTGAGCGTAAACTGGCCGCGGTATCCGTTGTAAAGTACGGATTGCCTGTTCCGGCTGCAAATATAACGACTTCACCTTGTGATAAATACTCACGTGCGCGGTGTGCAGAAAACTCCTCGCCCAGTTGGTCTATCTTTAAGGCCGACATCACGCGACACTTTTTACCCTGCTTTTTAATCGCATCTTGCATCGCAAGCGCATTCATCACTGTTGCCAACATACCCATTTGATCAGCACTTACACGATCAATACCACCTTGTGCTAAGCCTGCACCTCGAAAAATATTGCCGCCACCAATCACCAAGCCAATTTCTGTACCACTATTCAGCTGTGCTACAATTTCTTTGGCTGTCGATGCTAAAACTTCAGAATCAATACCAAAATCTCCTTTACCCATCAGCGCTTCACCGCTTAATTTTAGTAAAATTCGTTTATATTTTTGAGCCATATTAATTTACCTAATTTACAGACAATACTTTGCACGACTTAGAGATGAAATAAGTAGTAAGTACAGCTTCCAAAAGTCGAATGAAATCGTCTTTATCGTGGTGACAGTTTCTTTACTCGTCTCCGAGTCGTGCAAAGTTTTCTTATACCAGAATTTTGACTTCTATGCGGATAACAAGACCTAAGATATTGGTTTAAAAGATAATTTAAAAACCTTAGCCTCACCCTTAGGTTAAGCAGATATTTTAAACCCATAATGAATCAAGAGCTTACGTCTGCGCCGTAGTGAAGTCACGAATTAAAGTTATAGACTATACAAAAAGAATAATAAAGCATAGCTGTCTGGGAGCCAATCACTAACCCTTTATTTTTTGCAAAAAAAAAGGAGCGATGGACGCTCCTTTTCAAAATACTGATTCAGGCGAAGAAATTAAATGATATTAACCGCCTTTAACTTGCGCCATGACTTCTGCCGCAAAATCCTCTTCTTTCTTTTCGATACCTTCACCAACTTCGTAACGAATAAATGCTGTCACCTCTGCACCCGCCGCTTTCAAAAGCTGCTCGATTGTTTGATCAGGATCTTTTACAAACGACTGACCGAGCAAAGTAATTTCAGCAAGATATTTTTTCATGCGTCCGCCAATCATCTTTTCAATGATTTCTGGTGGCTTACCACTGTCTTGTGCTTGCGCAATTAAAATCTCCTTCTCTTTTTCTAATACGTCTTCCGGTACATCCGCTTCAGAGACACAAACAGGGCGGCTTGCTGCGATATGCATTGCTATGTCTTTGCCTAACGCCTCATCTCCACCCGTCATGGCAACCGCTACTCCGATGCGTACACCATGACTATAAGCGTAAACTGCGCCTTCAGAAGAAAGTATCTCAAAACGACGCACCTGCATATTCTCGCCAATTTTCGCAACCAGGTTTGCTCTTGCTTCTTCAACTGTTTCACCAGAGTCTAAAGGCATTGCAGATAGCGCTGCAACATCTGCAGGTTTATCTGCAAGTACCCGTGCACCCACTGCGTTTACAAAGTTGATGAAATTTTCATCTTTTGCGACGAAGTCTGTCTCACAGTTTACTTCAACGATTGATGCTTCTTTAGCATCTTCTGAAACTGTAATAACGACTTTACCGTCTGCCGCCACACGACCGGCTTTTTTGTCTGCTTTTGCCGCACCAGATTTGCGCATAACATCAATTGCCGCTTCTAAATCACCGTTGGTTTCGGTAAGCACTTTTTTGCAATCCATCATGCCAGCGCCTGTGCGCTCGCGTAATTCTTTTACCATTGAAGCTGTAATAGCCATAGTTCTAATCCTCTTTTCAACATGGGTGAAGCTAAAAATCTCACCCATGATTAGTGCAAACTAGCGGTTAAACACCACCCATTAGTTCATCTTGCAATACTTTAAGCTCATCCCACTTACCATCTGCAGCAAGTTGTGCTTGCTGAGGCCAAGTTTTTGGCTCTTTTGATTTCAGTGTAGAAACTGTATCTAAAATAGCTTTAATGGCATCACGATCCATTTTTGCAAGCTCTGAAAATGTTGTTACACCGGCATCATTAAGAGTCTCGGCAATTTTAGGACCAATGCCTTCAATTTTTTTAAGATCATCCGAATCAGCTTTTTTTGCTGGAGCCTTTTTTGTAGCAGGCTTTTCTTCTGCTACCGCCTTTTCCTTAGCAGGAGCAGCTGCAACTTTTTTAGTTGCCTCTGGCTTTTCTGCTACTTTCTCTTCCTTTTCTACAGTTGCTTTTGCATCTACAGGCTTATCTTCTGACTTAGCGGCCTTTGCTGTTACTTTTGCAGCAGGCTTTGCATCTTTTGCCGGTGCTTTTGGCTTTGGTGCTGCAGCAGCCATTTCTTCCGCATTCGTTGCAGCTACCAAGTGACCTTCTACGACAGCATCAGCAATGGCTGAGGTATAAAGTTGAATTGCACGAATAGCGTCATCATTACCCGGTATAACATAATCCACATTCTCAGCGGAGTTATTAGTATCTACAATACCAATAACTGGAATACCCAGTGTTTTAGCTTCTTTAATAGCGATGCTTTCATGCCCTACATCAATAACAAAGAGTGCATCAGGTAATCCGCGCATATCTTTGATTCCGCCTAAACCTTTCATGAGTTTTTCTAACTCACGAGTCAGCATAAGGGCTTCTTTTTTACCGCCACGATTTATCGTGCCGTCAGCTTCCATCTTTTCAATGTCGTGCAAACGACGTACTGATTGCTTAATCGTTTTAAAGTTAGTCAGCATACCGCCCAACCAACGCTGATCAACAAATGGCATTTTACAACGAACAGCTTCGTCGCGTATTGCTTGTTGCGCAGGGCGTTTTGTTCCAACGAACATAACCTTGCCGCCTTTGGCAGCAATTTTACCAGCAAAGTTTAACGCATCGTTAAACATTGGTAATGTTTGCTCAAGGTTGATGATATGAATTTTGTTACGGTCACCGAAGATGTACGGTGCCATTTTTGGGTTCCAGTAGCGGGTTTGATGTCCGAAATGAACACCAGCCTCCAGCATTTGGCGCATAGTTACTTTAGCCATGATAAGTTTCCTCTTGGGTTAGGCCTCCACATACCGGTTATAGCGACTTGCTGGCTTTCAACTGAAAACGAACAAGCACCCCGCTATACCCTGTTGGTATGTGTGTGAATTTGAAGCATTAAGCACAATATAAATAGAATGTTTTCTACTTCATGAAGTTTCCGTTTTATTACGACTGCAGGCAGCCATCTAAATCGGGCGCACTTTATACCATAAACAACTTCGCTTCTCTATCTAATTTCTGCATAATTCAGGATTATTTGAAGTTTCCCTATTAAAAGGCAAAAGCCATGACTAGCATCACCATTAAAACCCCAGAACAGATTGAGAAAATGCGTGTTGCTGGAAGGCTTGCCGCAGAAGTTCTTGAAATGATAGAGCCGTTTGTTGTAGCAGGCACAACAACCGATGAACTCGACAAAATTTGTCATGACTATATTGTAGATGTGCAACAGGCCATCCCTGCGCCACTTAATTATCATGGCTTTCCTAAATCGATTTGTACCTCAGTCAACCATCAAGTGTGTCACGGCATCCCCAGTAATAAAAAATTAAAGAAAGGCGATATCATCAATATCGACATTACCGTGATTAAAGATGGCTTTCATGGTGACACCAGCAAAATGTTTTCCGTAGGCAAGCCTAATGTTGCGGTTACGCGACTGTGTGATATTGCTCAAGTGGCGCTTTATATCGGCATTGATATGGTTAAACCTGGCATCAAGCTAGGTGACATTGGGCATGCCATCCAAACGTACTCTGAAGCACAGCATTACTCCGTTGTACGTGAATACTGTGGCCACGGCATTGGTGAGCAATTCCATGAACCACCGCAAGTTTTGCATTACGGTAAAGCCGATACCGGCGATGTATTAAAGGAGGGTATGACATTTACGATTGAACCTATGATTAACCAAGGGAAACGTCAAATTAAAGTACTTCCAGACAAATGGACCGTTATCACTAAAGATCATAAACTATCAGCCCAATGGGAACATACCCTTTATGTGACAGCTGAAGGTGTAGAAATTTTAACACTTCGAGAAGAAGAAAAAGATTGGCGAAGCCGTTTACCAGCATAAATGCTACACTCATACTGTGAGTTGCTTGACTCTGACCATTCGATATTATAAATTCCCACCTGCAAGTAAGGGTTCTCATGGTCAATACTTAAAATATAGAGCCTGCTAGCAATACTCTTCAAAACATATAAACATTTATTAAAACAGCTTACCGTTTTCTCATGACTTTCGAGTCTGCCTAATTGAGAATTATTAACGGTTACCCGCACTATTAACTGGGAGACGGGTTTGTCATTCTCAAACTTTAATTTACAAAAAGATTTCATCAGCTCTATTGAAGATGCAGGTTATACAGAACCGACACCGCTACAAGCAGAGCTTATACCGTTGGTTTCCGAAAAGAAAAACGCCCTTATTTGGACGCAGTCAGCATCCGGTAAAACAGGGGCTTTTTTAATCCCAGCGATGAATTATATCCTCGAAAACCCGAACCCTGAAAAACGTGGTGCGCGTGTTTTGATACTGACATCTCGTCGTGATCGCGTTAGCCAAATTAATTATACAATTAAACGCTTAAGTGCTAACCACACCATGCGCTTTGGTTTTGTTGTCAGTGGCAGACCTTATCAAACACAAATGCGCTTAATGCGTCGCCCTTTAGATATTATGATCGCCACTCCCGGCCGTTTGAATGATTTAATGAATAACGGCAAAGCTGATTTTTCACAATTGGAAATGCTAATTATTGACGACCTAACCAGTATTTATAAAAAGAACTTACAAGGTTTGGTTGAGAAAATCATTCAACAAGCCGGTTCGTCCTGCTCAACAATAGTCTTTGCGCATGATGATCAACACGTAACCAGCTATGCTAAAGAGCTATTAAATGATGCCGTAGAGTTGATTTTTGAAAGCGAGCCAAGTGATGAAGATCAAAAGCCTAAACATTCGCACGAGCCTCAACACCCTAATTCACAAGCTACAACGCCTGAGAATCAAGAAAAAGCTGTAAAGCAGATAAACAAACCAAAAACAGAGCCATTATTACACATCAACATTAAAGACCTAATGCCACAAAAAGTGCATATCGCCGATGACTACACGCATAAGATTGCCATGATGGATCATTTAATGGATGAATACGCGGGTGAAAAAACACTGATTTACACCGCTACAAATAAAGCAGCAAAAACGCTACTAGAAAATTTATCGAATCATGGTCATGCAGCAGAGATGCTGCAAGAGCTTGACCCTAATGAGATCAATGACAGTGATATTCTGATCTACTCTGACCAAGACAAAGCACAATTAACTCCAGAACTTATGGCAGAGAGTGATCTCAATATTATCCACTTTGACTTACCTAGAAAAACAGATCAATACTTAAAACGCTTACAGAACCATAATTCTGTTAAAGAGAAAGAATCGCTCCTCATCGTAGATGGCTATAACTTTAATGAACTTAAGCATCTTGAAAAAACCTATGGTGAATCATTAGAGCAGATTACCGTACCAGGATTGGAACCACTAAACCCTTTTGTTAATCAAAACAAACGACGCTCTTCTAACCAAAACCAACAAACAAACCCCAATCAACGCTCTAAGCAAAAATCAAACCGTAATAGTAACTCGCGTAATAAAAATAGCGCACGTAGCGCACGCACTAAAAACCCGCGTAACGCTCGAAATAATAACAGCCCCAATAAAGATAACCAAAGTAATTCTAAGCAAAAGAACAACAACGGAAAACAACAAACACGCCAACGCAAAGGGCCTTTCGGCAGAACAAACGGAGGAGGGCGAACTAATAATGCTGGGCGTAATAACGGTGCTACATCTAGCAACAATAGAGGCCGTAAGAAGACCACCGTTGGCGTGAGCAGGCGCGGCACACAAGCACCAAATAATGACAGAGCATGGGAATCAGACTTTGCTGAGCCTCAAGAAAGAAAGGTTGAATCAAAAGCAGTTGTAATTAGTTATAAAAAGCGATCGTTCTCGATGGAAAAGCCTGATGGTGATGATTCTTAAGAACTCTCTGAAAGCCTAGGAGCCTATCCGAGAACTTAGACCGTAGCGAAAATTACAGAATTATCATAAGTTGTGATTATCGAAAGAGGCGAATAGCACGGCTATTTAACGATTTTGATAAGCTCAAATTATGATGATTGTGAAATTTGTAGTAGGTTTTTAGTTCTCGGACAGGCTCCTAGATTTTAGTCAAAGAAACACGCAATACTAAACCCCAAAACGGACTACTAAGCAGTCTGTTTTGGGGCTTAAATATATGACGCTAAGATTTCAACCACTCAGCAAGATCAGTAGAGCCACCAACATGATCACCGTTAATAAATACTTGTGGCACAGAAGATGAGCCCACCATCGCACGCAAGCTACGATCGGTATAATCTTCGCCCATCATTAATACTTCGTACTCCATACCAGCATCTTCTAGCATCTGCTTCGCCTTCGCACAAAAAGGACAGCCTTTACGCGCCATTACCGTTACACTCGCAGGTACCTCCGCATTCGGTGCAATGTAGTGCAGCATGGTGTCGGCATCAGAGACATCAAACGGGTCGCCTTCAACATCGGCTTCGATAAACATTTTATCGACAACACCATCTTTAACAAGCATTGAATAACGCCATGAGCGTTTGCCAAAGCCTAAGTCTGACTTATCGACTAGCATCCCCATGCCTTCTGAAAACTCGCCATTACCATCTGGCATAAAGGTAATATCATTTGCGCCTTGGTCTGCCTGCCATTCGTTCATAACAAAGGTATCGTTGACCGACATGCAAATAATTTCATCCACGCCATTAGCTTTAAATGCGGGTAGTAATTGATTGTAACGTGGCACATGCGCTGATGAACAGGTTGGCGTAAATGCGCCCGGTAGTGAAAACACGACGACAGTTTTCCCTTTAAATAGTTGATCCGTTGTTACATCAACCCAGTCGTTATCTTGACGAGTATGAAAAGTAACGTTTGGAATATTTTGACCTTCTTTGTTCTCAAATGACATGATTTTATCCTGTTTATGATTGATTATTTCGCTTTGTAAATATGCATTAAATATTAAAATACAAGAGTCTTAGTAGTTACTCTTAAAACTATCGCCATAATAGTTAATGATCGTGGTTTTGTAAAATATATTGTTTTTATTATTACGTTCTATAAAATAGATCAAATAAGAACCCCCTGAATAGGAAAAAATCTATGCAACTTCCCACCATTAAGCAGTTACGCTATTTTGTTGCACTAGAAAAACACAAACATTTTGGCAATGCAGCTAAAGCTTGTTTTGTTTCCCAATCTGCATTTAGTGTGGCGATTAAGGAGTTAGAGTCACAACTCGGCGCTCAGCTAGTAGACCGCACCAACAAAAGTGTTACGATTACTCGCACAGGAAGAGAAATTGCCTCTCACGCACGCCTTTGCTTGCGTGATATTGAACACTTAACTGAGCTTGCCCGTAGTAATCAATCCCCATTAACCGGCCGTTTAAATCTTGGCATTATTCCCACTATTGCGCCCTTTATGCTCCCCGAGTTATTACCCAGCATTCGCCAAGACTACCCTGATCTAAAGCTCTACTTACGAGAGGACACCACGCGTGCATTACATCGATTATTGCTCGAAGGCGAGCTTGATATAATTTTAATCGCACTTCCCTACAAATTAAGCAATGTAGAAATCAAGCCTTTATTTAAAGATCAGTTTTTTCTTGCTTGTCACGAAAACAGTCAACTGATAAACCCTAAAGATTACAGCTTAGAAAATTTACCCAAAGAAAGTGTTATTTTATTAGAAGATGGACATTGTTTACGCGGCCATGCCCTCTCTGCATGTAAAATAAGAAACCAAGATACAGTCAGTCGTTTTGCTGCAAGTAGTTTATTGACCCTAGTAAATATGGTTGATTCAGATATTGGCATTACCTACCTCACTCAAATGGCGCAAAACTCCTCGTTATTAATAAATACCAATATAAAAACCTACCCTTTGGATAAAAATAGCTTCCGTGAAATTGGTCTTGCGTGGCGTAAAGGAAGCGCACGTGAAGAAGAGTTTATGATGTTAGCTGAACTACTCAAACAATAAATACTAACGAAAGGTCTTTAAGGAAATCCTGATTAAGTCGATTAAAATAATTGGGCTTGATCAGGGTTTCCTTAAGCTTGTATTCAGTATTTTTAGACTATTATCATCACAATAATAATTAAAATAACTAAAGGTTACTGTATGTCTTCTGGCGATATGCCAACAATTCAGCCCGCGCTATCGTTAATTTTTCCTTCACTAGAATCAGTTTCTGAGTGCAAAGAAGATTTAAACCCACACGCTGCATGGCATTTTTTCTCTCATTCCGTGAGCAGAAACCCTACAGATTTAAAAATGCATACACATAGAATATTTTTTGCGATTAAACATCAAGATGCAGAATATCTGCCTGGAGCCTTGCATGATTTATTTTATATTCTCAAAGATTTAGGTCAAAACTTACGACTTCGTTTGTTAAAAGCTTCAGCACCTTATCTAAATGAAGAGGATAAAAGATATTATGCAAAATGGCTGAAAACCGGCGAACAAAGCGGCATGGACTATAAGTGGGTAAATGGTTCGGTATTATCACAAGGGCTTTTTGATAGCGACAAACCTCTAATTAGTAAACATTCAGATAAAGGTTCCGTTAGCTTATCACCCTTAGAGGAAGCACGAGCATGCATGGAGTATGGTCAACTAGAAGTGGCAAAACAAATATTAATGAGCGCATTAGAAATAGAGCCTGAAAATATGCAACTAAAAGAAGAGCTTGCGCTTGTAACCAGTTATACCGATGAACCACAAAAGAACACACATTTAAAAACTGATAAATTAAAAAATACCGGACTTTTTGAACGAATTCAAAATATAAAAACAAATCTATTTATTAAAAAAGATACTAGGCAAATTGACTCATGATAAACACTCATAATAATACATCACCTATTGATATAGGGATCCTAGAAGTTAGCTCACAAAATAGAGCGGTTTTATCATTTTTTATAGACAGCGTTGGAGCAGACTTTTTTAAAGAGGTTGATATTGATCAGGCTTCAGCCTTTATCATCGACTTTGACTTTCCAGGCGCAAAAGAAAGCTGGCAGGAGCTTCAAGCAACAAATAAACCTGCAATAATTTTATCGATTAAAGAAGTTGATATGCCGGGAAGCATCTGGGTTCAAAAACCTCTAACAGCAAAAACACTTACTAGCGCAGGTCAAAAATTAAAAGCTCTTATAAGTAACAATGCAATTAACCAACCTGTAGAGGAGGCTATTGCCTTAGAAACGCTCTCGGCCCCTCAACCTCTTGACTCTTTAGATATTGAAAAGATTGGTGAGCCAGCAAGAACAGCATTAGAAACACCCTCCGACTTATTACCTACGTTAGAAAATGAACTTACTGATACTGACGGAACCAATACCAGTAATAAAATTACCGCTACGGATGACCTTGATAGCTTATTGTATGATTTACATACTGAACCCCAGTCTAAGGATGAATTCGCAATTGACGCAAACGCTAATGACCGTAATGAGATATTAGCTGCTTCTAGCTTTATGCCCGAATTAATTACAGAAAGTGTACCTACTATACAAGCTGAAACGACAAGAAGCGTAACGAAATTAACAACACCCTCAACCGACCTTGCCGATACACTCACACTAGAAAAACGCGAAGAATCTACCCCTTTAATGACAGATGTCGCTGACCCTGAAGTTAGTGAACTTGACAGCTTACTAAGTGATTTAAAGTCAGAGCATCAGACAGATAATGAAATTCCTAATATTGAAATTGATACTATAAAGTCACCTGTAAGCAATGAAGAACTATCAACGCCACCACATAACAATAGCGTTGAACAACCTGAAATAACAATTGAAAATCACAAGAATCAAAATGAACTAAGTCAAGCCAAAGAGAAAATAGAGTCCGAGCTATATACTGAACCACATGTTGTTGAATCATTTCCTCAAGACACCCAAGCTAACGAGCAAACTACAGCAATTGATGATACCAATATCACTAATGACTTTGATAGCAATATACCTAGTACCACTGATTTGGAAACTGAGGTCATTGAAGAAACCGTTGAGTCATACGCCGAAGCCACTGACGTCGACTTAGAGGCTATGCTTGATGAACTCCAGCAAGAAATGGGGAATACGGCAGGGGGTACACCAAATATTAACTCAGAAAGCACTGATGGCAGCACTCAAAAAACCTATCAAGGCACCCAAGCCCAAGAGCGCTGGGCGTTATTATGTGGCGACAAAAAATTGGTTCGGAGTGCATCCGATATTAAAAAATCTGCATTTACCCTAGAAGAACACTTTTTATCAAGCCTGCTCAATACACTTAAAGAAGGTAAAGAGACAAAACAAATAAAGCGTATAAAATACGATGACCTACTGATATTCATAGACTATGAAACAGACACGGTTTACTCTGACCTATCCATTCACTCTGATGAATATGCCCAAATTTGTTTCGAGCCAATAAAGGCTGAATCCATCAAAATTCATGCACTAGATAATAGTGAAGTTAGAATGCTTCAAAAAACAATTATCAATGAGCCTCATAACGTTTACTCAACTGAAGCATTTATTTGGACCACTAGTTTACTTACATCACGTGGGCGCTTAGTTAAAAACACAAGTACGAGTAAAGCAATAGGGCTAAAGTCTTGGCCGAACCTTACTCGAGTGGAAAGTTTTCCCCATATGATGAATATCGCTGCGGTATTCAGTAAAAATCCAGGGAACCTAATGGATGTATCGAAATGGTTAAATATTCCTCAATGCTACGTTTTTGCATTTTATAATGCTGCATTTTTTCTGAATATGATCGATCTCGATTCAAACGTAGGTAGTAAAAATAAAAGTAGAAGACTACCGTTTAACTTTGGATCAAAAAAGAAATCTGAAAATAGCGGTATGTTCTCTCGCTTGCTTAATAAAATCAAAGGTTAACCGAACAATGTCACTTGTTAATAAAAAAATCATATTCACTGGGCCAGTCGGAGCAGGTAAAACAACTGCAATAGAAGTCATGAGTGATGTTCCCATCATTTCTACCAACGAAGAAGCCACTGATATGACCAAAGAGCGTAAACCACAAACAACAGTTGCGATGGACTATGGGCGTATTAATATCGGTAAAAATGAAAAAATTCACCTTTATGGTACACCTGGGCAAGAACGTTTTAGCTTTATGTGGGATATTCTTACAGAAGGAGCTTTAGGTCTTATTTTATTATTGGATAACTCTAGGGAGAACCCAAAACAAGATCTTAAGTTTTATACGCAGTCTTTTCAGAGTTTTATTGATAAAGGTGAGTTGGTCATAGGTGTAACTCGACTCGATGAAATAAAGTCACCCAGCCTTAATGATTACCGTAACTGGGCTAATGAACTTAATTTAAATGCACCTATTTTTACTGTAGATGCGAGGCAACGATCTGATATTTCATCACTTCTTCAAGCCCTACTTTATTCTATTGACCCTGGGGTGGCAGCAGCATAATGGACACATTCACACTCAATGATGGACTTTTCATTAACGTAACACCGCGTGGTGTTTACTACGCCATACAAAGTAATCATCAGGATAAATCAAGAGATCTATTACAGAAGTTATTGCAGTATGAAGAAACGCCTTCGTTAACAGCAGAAACACTTAACGAAATATCATCAGCGAATGCCGATGACACAATGAACCTACTGCATAATATGCAAAAAACAAAATTAATTTCTGGTCACACCCAGCCTGAGACCATCAAACAAGGAGCTTTAGAAGATTTATTGCCTGATTTACTAAAAAACCTTTCAGAGTCAGGCAAAGTATTACTCGCGGAAAAAAGTGGCTTATATCTTGGAGCTTCAGGTTTTCCACATGAAGCCGCAGAAGAGTTAGCGGCTATTAGTGCAAGCCTTTCGGAAGTTTATCAACGCCATAAAGGTCTACTCCAAGGAAATTTAGGCTTTAGCCAACATGCTTGGGGATTAATTGACGCAGCAGGAAATAGTGAGGTCGGCTTTTGGCCTTTATATGTGGGCGACAATCAATTCACCTTAGTAATTGAGGGCTTACCACAACTAAATAGTCCGTCGTTTAAACATTTAATCTGGGTATTAATCAAAAGATATGGCGAATAAACAAGCCTTTCATCGGCTTATTCTAACCAATAAACTGAGACTCATTTATAATCATCAAAGTAGCAAAAAGTTACTTAATAACAAGAAAAACACTAATTAAAAGGGGAACCTAAATGCGTTCTGAAATGATTAACTCAATATTAAGCGATCTTAACGGATCAAGTGCCGATATTGAAGCTTCGGCCGTTCTATCAACAGACGGCCTAATGATGGACTCTCTATTGCCAGCAGGCATGGATGAAGACCGTGTTGGTGCAATGAGTGCAGCGATGCTTTCACTTGGTGACCGTACCTCTGTGGAATTAGAAAGGGGTAAGTTAGAGCAAGTACTCATCAAAGGCGACAAAGGATTTATCCTAATGACCTATGCTGGCACTGATGCCGTAGTAACGGTGCTAACAAAACCTGAAGCACGTCTAGGGCTTATTTTTCTTGATGTAAAACGCGCTGCTGACGGTATTGCAAAAATACTTTAATAAATAGCAGCAGTCATTAATACAAACGGCAAAGCATCATGCTAATTAATACCATGATGCTTACAGTAGTTACGAAACAAACATCTTCGCAACACGCTTTGCAGATACAGGGCATGCAGTACCTAAATCTTGTGCAAATAATGATACTCTAAACTCTTCCAGCATCCACCTAAGTTTCTTCACTTTTTTGGAGTTGCCTTCTTTGTTACGCAACTTTTTATAATCATCCCAATAAGGTTGCACTTGTAAGTATAAGCCTCGATCTTTATGAGCATCACCTGCTAGCTTATCAAGCCGTTTTATAATTGCTTTCATATAACGTGGGTATTGGCGTAACTCATCCAACGTTAAATCATTTAAAAAGCCGACATAAACTAATGATTCAACCTGCTCACGCACATCATTTAATGCCTCCAATAAACTTATATCTATATTGCCTTTCAATCTTTTTCTAATCTGGTGATTCAAGGGTAATAAAACTAATAACTGCTGAGACAATTCTTTTAAAGTCCCACTTAAACTCTTTTTACTTTTTTCTAGCTCATTGCAAAACTGTATATTGCTTAAACCAACACCCCTACTCCTTTTAAGTAAAGCTCCACTCATAAAGTTCAAGCGAAATACATTTTCTATGATGCTTTTTTTAAGCTCATCGCACTTTCCCGTAGAGTTATAATGCAAACACATTTTTTCTAAATCAGGGATTTGTTTTGCCATAGCTTTTGCTTCATCGGCGTATTTCAGTAAAACTAATCGTAATAAGCCATTTTGTTGTTGCGCCTTGTCTGCAGAATCAAATAGCTTAATCTCAACCGAGTCCCCTTTATCAACCAAGGCTGGCCATGCTTTAATTTTCATCCCCGAAATATCTACGATGGTGCTTTCTGGCAAAGGTTCAAAATCCCACGCGGTTATTCCCTTGCGTTCAATGCTTTTCTGTGGACTCGATTTTGACAAACTAACCGCTGATGTATTACCGAAAATTTTCTTTAAATGCTCTAAGTCACGCCCTGTTTTAAGCGTTTTTCCTGCCTCATCAATAATTTCAAAACGCATCAACATATGCTCACTAAACCGATGCGCTTTTAAAAGATCCTCATCAATTCTAAAGCCTGTCATACGCCTTAAAGACTCTGCAATCGCATTAGTTATTGGGCCTTTCAACTCGTCATCGCTTTGCAATGATTCTAAGCAAGCCTTCGCATATTCCGGGGCTGGCACAAATTGTTTACGCACTTGCTTTGGCAAGCTTTTAATAAACTCAATAACCTTCTCTTCAAGCATTCCCGGTACTAAATAATCAAAATCTTCATTATTTAACTGATTGATTGCAGCTGCAGGAATTCGAATCGACACACCATCATTTTCACTACCCGGTTCAAAGTGATAGCTTAAAGGCAACATCATGTCCAGCACTTTTAGATGGTCAGGATATTGTTCACCCTGCACATGCGAATCATCCCGTTGCATTAGATATTCGCGTGTTAGCAGTAACGCTTGCGGGTTCTCTTGCTCAAATTTGTTACGCCACTTTTCAAAAGCGGGGCCGCTGTAAATATTACCGGGAATGTGTTGGTCGTAAAAGTCATATAATATTTCTTCATCGACCAAAATATCACGACGGCGTGATTTAGCTTCCAGCCCTTCGACTTCTTCAATCAACTGGCGGTTATGACTAAAAAATTCTGCTTTACTGTTATATTCGCCATAAACCAACGCATGGCGTATAAATAATTGTCGTGAAACGACAGGATCAATCGGCCCAAAATTAATACGCTTTTTGGGGTTTACGGTAATTCCGTAGAGTGTTGTGCGTTCATCCGCAGCCACCTGCATGGCGCGCTTCTCCCAGCGCGGCTCGCTATAATGGTATTTAAGTAAGTGTCTGGCAGCATACTCAACCCACTTTGGTTGAATAGTTGCAACCGTTCGAGCAAACAAGCGGGAGGTTTCTACAATCTCCGCCGACATCAACCACTTGGGCGAACGTTTGCGTAAACCTGATGCGGGAAAGATAAAAAACTTACGCCCATTTGCGCCCAAATATTCTTGGTTTTCTTCTTGAAACCCTATATTACTCAGCAAGCCGGTTAATAAGCTTTGATGGATGACATCATATTTTGCAGCATATTTATCATCCTCTCGGCTATTTGATTGGGCTGGTTTTTTCTCTTGCCTGGTCACTTTTTTAGGTTTTTGTTTATCCCTGTTTTTCAAAGCGCCAGATTCTTTTAAGCTCATCCTTAACTGACGATAGGTTTCATTCCACTCGCGCAAACGCATAAAAGATAAAAATTCACGTTTACATAACTTACGCAGTTGTCCTTGTGATAGCTCACCATTTTTATCATGGTAGTAATCCCAAATTTTTAATAGACTAATAAAATCGGACTTGTCATCTTTAAAACGGCTGTGTTTTTGATCAGAGGCTTGTTGTTTATCTAACGGTCGCTCACGCACATCTTGAACAGATAACGCGCTAACAATCACTAAAATCTCTTCCATAACACCCAGATCTTTTGCGGCTAACAACATCCGACCCAATCGAGGATCAATGGGTAAACTTGCTAACTGCCTTCCTACTGGGGTGATTTTTATATTTTCCCCAGACACTCTATTAACCGCACCTAGCTCAAACAATAACTTATAACCATCGCGAATCATGCCGGCATCAGGCGCTTCAACATACGGAAATTTATAGACATCTCCCAAATTTAAGGAAGCCAGTTGCAAAATAACTGAGGCTAAATTAGTCCGTTGAATCTCGGGTAATGTAAATTCTGGGCGTGCAAGGTAATCATCTTCTGCATACAACCGAATCGCGATACCATCACTGGTTCGACCGCAACGTCCAGAACGCTGGTTGGCTGAAGCCTGTGATATTTTTTCAATCGGTAAGCGTTGCACTCGTGAACGCCATGAGTAGCGTGATATACGTGCCATGCCGGTATCTATCACGAATTTAATACCAGGTACGGTTAACGAAGTTTCCGCCACATTCGTTGATAACACAATGCGCCGTGCTCCACCGCTACCTTTATTCGATATTTTAAAAATCCTGTTTTGCTCAGATGCTGACAATCGTGCAAATAAAGGCAATATTTCAACACTGGGCTTATGGTGTTTACGCAATGCCTCACTGGCTTCTCTAATTTCTCGTTCACCTGACAAAAATATTAATATACCACCCGGCGCTTCCAGCATTAGCTCATCCGTGGCATCTATAATGGCTTGTACCATTTCTTTTTCTTTTGGTTCGGTCTTATTTGTTGATTGCTTGTCACTCTGATTACTTGGCGAGTTTTCAGGCACTAATGAGTGGTAACGAATTTCAACAGGGTAGGTACGACCAGAAACTTCAATAATTGGCGCATCATCGCCTTTTTTTCCGCTAAAGTTAAAGTGCCTGGCAAAACGTTCAGGGTCGATAGTTGCAGAGGTAATAATAACTTTTAAATCTTTACGCCGTGGTAATAACCACCGCAAGTAGCCGATGAGAAAATCAATGTTCAAGCTACGCTCATGCGCTTCATCAATTATTAAGGTATCGTATTGATTTAAAAAACGATCATTGCGAATCTCTGCCAACAAGATGCCATCAGTCATTAACTTAACGTAACCTTGTTCATTCGTTTGATCGTGAAAGCGAACTTTGTAACCAATAATAGCACCGATTTCGCTATTTAACTCTTCAGCAATTCTTGCGGCAACGCTCCTTGCTGCAATACGCCTTGGTTGCGTATGCCCTATCATTCCATCCACGCCTCGACCAAGCTCTAGGCACATTTTTGGTAATTGGGTCGTTTTTCCGGAACCTGTTTCACCACAAATAATGGTTACTTGGTTTTCTTTAATCGTTTTTATTATTTCATCACGCCGGTCTGCAACAGGTAAGTCAGGATAGCTAGGAGTTGGTAAGTTAGCTACACGCTGGCGACGCTTCTCAATAGATTGGGCAAACTTATTTTCAAGGCGCTTAATATCTTCTGAAAAATTATCGCCGGACTTCGTTGCTTGTTTTAATAATCGTTGCAGGCTACGACTAAGGTAGAAACGTTGCGAGCCCTGACAATTTTTTAATACTGATTTAAGCCGCTGTAAGGTCTGCGTTGGCATTTTTTTGTAAGGCTTCTGAAAGTTTTTGGTCACCACAACCTTGTTCAGAAACTTGATTTCGTCCCTGCTCTTTTGACACATATAAGGCATTATCTGCGGCGGTTAACAGCATAGCAGGGAAAACAACCTTTTGATCTTCATCAGGTGTTTTTCCTGTAAAGTCCCACGCAGGCTCGCAGCACGAAACACCAATACTAACTGTAACAACGCCAAAGCTTGAACGCTCATGCTGGATATTTAAGTTCTCAATTTTTTTACGTAATCTTTCGGCAAGCATTGCTGCATTCTCTTGCGAAGTTGCCGGCAATAAAATTGCAAATTCTTCTCCCCCATAACGTGCGGATAAATCAGCAGGACGGTTAGTGATTGAGCCCATTGCCTTAGCTATTGCTTGCAAACATTTATCACCTTCTTGGTGTCCATAGCTATCGTTATACTTTTTGAAATAATCAACATCTATCATCATCATCGAAATTGGGTTTTGATCTCTCATTGCTCTACGCCATTCAACTTTAAACTTACGATCAAAATGACGGCGGTTTGCAATATCAGTTAATTGATCAGTATCCGCCAAGGCTTGCAATGCTATATGTGTGGTTTGAAGTTCAAATAGAAGGTGGTAAATATATGTAGAAATCAGTATTAATGTTATGCCAAGAATAATTATGGCAAATGCCATTAAGCCATGTCCTTCTTCTTCACTTAGCAAAAGCAAGCTAATAGTCGGCAATAAAATTACAATAATTTGAAAATAAAATGCCAGACGCGACGCAGCTAAGGTGGGAATAGCAGCTAGTAGCACGCTAGAGAGAATAAAGGCTAGTAGTACTTGGTGAATTAAATCCTGCGGGAAGAACATAATCCCCGCGATACCCCATATTGTACTTAGAAGAGTAGTAAAAAACACATGCCGATTCGCCCAATAGGAAAGTTCATCCTGTGTATACTGACGATTAATTTTAAAGTTTTTGCCCATCAAAAAACGGACAATACTTAGAGTAAGGATAAGTCCATACCAAATAAGTAAAGACATTTTTTGACTAGGAAGGTGATTCCAAAAAACAGCTAAAAAAATACTTGCTAGAACAAAATTATTCCAGATTCCAAATGCTTTATTTTTATAAAGATATGCTATTTGCCCTTGCATTAAGCTCGGAGCAACATTGTTATCCTCTTTTTCTACTAGTCCTGGCTCCATTTTTTCTTGCAAAAGCACCCTTTAAATTTTAAGACTCGACAGTAGTGTTTTATCGAACTGAAATAACCATAGGGTGATGCCCTAATTTTTCTGCCGCATTTTTCCAAGTATCAATATTTCCTTGGTCAACAGGTCCTGCTACCACACGATACCACATACGGCCTTTAACTTTTCTCTTTTTGATATAAGCTTTTACCCCTTTTTTTGCTAAACGACCGCGGGTAAGGTTTGCCATGCTTTTACGTTTAAAAGATGCCACTTGAAGTAGGTAGTCGCCACGTTTTCTTTGTGACTTTCGTTGTGTTGCATCTTCAATGTTATTTTTTGTTGCTACAACTTCTACACTTTGTTTATTTTCAGCAATTACATCTACTCGTGTTTCAATTGGCTTGGCTGTATTTATAGGCACGTCTAAATTCGGTAATACAGCATAGTAACTAAAAGGAACCGGCTTATCTGCCTTCTTTTTCGTTATTTCATTTTGGTCGATTTGTTGCTTTATTGGCTTTCCAGTAGAAGGCTTTTGATTAGAGGAAGCCTCTTGCACTTTTGCAATTTTATTTTGCACTAAATCGGTTGTAGATAGTAAGGTTGTATTGTTGTTAGAAAGGAAGTACATACCTATTCCAACCATTAAACCTAAAACAATCCCAGAAAACATCCAGATGATGCCGCTACCCCCAACAAGTCCCGTATCTAAAGACTCTACTTTTTTATAATCTTTCATTATCAGCCACTCAATTTGTTTGTTTATTTATCTTTGCCTACGTTAAATTCTTGCAAAGATCTTGTTTTTAAACTTATTTTGAAGAATTTCACTCTTTCTTCTACATAGTTAGTCTGTTTCCCCAAACAAATTAACCATGCAACCGTTCATCGCGGGTTAAGGATATTGCCATTATTTACCGTAACTTACAAGTAACTTCTCATCTATTACATTTAATAAGAAATTATTTTAATCTGCATATTTTTAATACTTATAGGAAGTCGGAGGGGTCAACGTCAATAGCCCAACGCACACCACCTGTTCTCCTAAAACTACTTAATTCTGCCTGAGCTTGATTCAGTAATCTGTGCAACTCCAATCTGTTTTTAGCCGTAATTAAATACTGAAATCGAAAACGTTTGGCTCTCTTTGCAATCGGTGACGGCATCGGCCCCATGGTACTAACGCTTGCAAAAAGTTCGCTATTAGTCTCAATGTAAGCCGATAATTGAATATTCAGCTTTAATAAAAATCTCATTGCCGCATCACTGTTTTCTGCATTGGCTTTTACCATTGCTAAGGCGCCTACTGGTGGGTAGTCCCATACGCCTCTTTCGTTCAAAATTTGTTTGGCTGTTGGTTTATAGCCTTTAGAAAGCAGGCTTAATAATAGTGGATGTTCAGGCTGTGATGTTTGCAATACCACCCGCCCTTTTTTATCTCCACGTCCCGCTCTGCCTGCAACTTGTACCACTTGTTGGGCGAGTCGTTCTTGCGCGCGATAGTCCAGACTAAACAAGGCTTGATCTACATCTAAAATACCTACTAAGGTTAGATTCGGAAAATCATGCCCTTTCGTTAGCATTTGTGTCCCTATGAGAATAACAGGGTCACCCGCATGAACTTGTTTTAACTTTTTTTCTAAAGAACCTTTACTTGATGTGCTGTCACGATCAATGCGAATAACCGTCGTCTTTGGAAAATGAGTATTAAGTACTTGCTCTATACGCTCAGTTCCTTGCCCCTGTGTGGTGAGCTTAGGGCTACCGCAATCGGGGCATTTTGGTGTTATTTTTTGTTCAAGCCCGCAGTGATGGCAAATAACTTTTGAGGCTTGAGCATGGTAAGTCATACCGCTATCACAGTGTTGGCAACTTGCATGCCAACCACAAGACGGGCACATGATAATGGGCGCAAAACCACGTCTGTTTAAAAAAAGCATCACTTGGTTATTTTGTTCTATATGTTGGCGAACTTCGCTCATGAGTAGCTGGCTAATGCCCGCTTCTAAATCTAATGTACGCGTATCTAATAAAGCCATCTCTGGCGGTTTACTTTTACCTGGGCGACTTTTTAGACGTAAGTATTGATAGCGCTCTTGGTTTACATTTTCTAATGATTCTATCGAAGGTGTTGCGCTCCCCAATAGTATTGGAATACCTTGGTTATATGCCCGTTTTACAGCCATATCACGACCTTGGTATAAAAAGCCCTCCTGCTGTTTAAATGATGCGTCGTGTTCCTCATCAATCAAAATAACACCAAGATTTTTCATCGGAGTAAAGACTGCCGAGCGGGTGCCAATGATTATATTAATCTCACCACTACGTGCGCCTTGCCAAATACTGACTCGCTCACCATCTGCTAATCCAGAATGCACCGCATTGATGGTTAGGTTAGGAAAATGTTCTTTAAAACGAAATAGCAGCTGAGGCGTTAGGCCTATTTCTGGCACGAGTACTAAAACTTGTCTGCCAGATTCTAAAGTCGGCGTAATCGCTCGTAAGTAGACTTCGGTTTTACCGCTACCTGTGATTCCATGTAATAAGATGGGTTTAATTGACCCTTCTTGAAAGGAGTCAGCAATACTTTGTATTGCGCTTTGTTGTTCATCACTTAAGGTGATATTACCTTTCTCAGGAATTGCGGTTAATACAGCTTGTTCGCTTATGGCTGTATCAACTTCTCGGCTTTCTACCAAACTTTTTTTCTTTAATTCACGTAAGGTGTTCCGCCAATTTGTTGAGAAGTCATCACGAAGCTGACTTTCCGTACATTCGCTTTGTTTTAATCGCTGTAAAAATGCTAACTGTTTAGGCGCCCGTTTTAAATTATTTTCATCGTATAGTTGACCTTGCTCACTCGCCTTCCACATTAATGCCTTAGGTAGCACCTTTCCTTTTCGCAAAGCAATAGGTAGAGCATGAAATAATACTTCACCAATAGGATAACAATAATAGCGGCTTGCCCAGTTGAGTAGCGCCATCATGGACGCATCAAGTAGTGGTTTTTCATCCAGAACTTCAATAATGCTTTTTAATTTTTCAAACTCACTTTCAACCTGTGTCTCTACAACAATCGCTGTAATAATAGAGTTACCTAAAGGAACGCGTACCCGACAACCAATTTGAGGATGCCGACCTTGTTCACCATTTTCATCGCTCAGGCTATCACAACTATAATCAAGCAACTTATAAAGCGGGCGCTGAATAGCTACGCGAGCAATATTATTTTTATTGCTTTGGGTTAACTGATTACGATTAGATTCTTCCACTAAATAAGTATAACAAGAAAAATTTAGGTGCGGTTCCACACAACCTTACAATTAATAACTTTAATCACAATAGCCTGTGGATAAGTCTGTGGATTAAAGCCTTATAAGTCAGCTAAGTAATTGTCTTTATGGATAATATTTGCACAAACCATTTCTTTCAGAAAGACACATATAACTATTGTAAATCAATAAGTTAGATGACTTTTATTTTCTTTATCACAAAGTAAGGTAAGTAAACCACAGTTTCCCACAAGGCTTGTGTATAACATAAATAAAAAACGCCTCATTGTAGAGGCGTTTCTAAAAAATCAAGCATTATTTTATAAAAAATTACTGAAAAATAATGAACCTGGTTTAATCTATTATCTTTATAGACAAAAAGTTATTAAAGCTCCTTTAAGCTGGTTACAAGATCATTTGCAACATCCTGACCGTCGCCATATAGCATACGCGTATTATCCGCAAAGAAGAGGTGATTCTCGATACCTGAGAAACCTGTACCTTTACCGCGTTTAACCACGATTACATTCTTCGCATAGTCAGCATTTAGAATAGGCATTCCATAAATTGGGCTAGCAGGATCTGTGCGAGCCGCAGGGTTCACTACATCATTAGCGCCAATAACTAGCACTACATCTGTCGTCGGGAATTCTTCATTAATTTCATCAAGATCATAAATAATATCGTAGGGAACGCCAGCTTCTGCTAGCAATACATTCATATGCCCAGGCATACGACCAGCGACAGGATGAATCGCAAATTTAACCGTAACACCACGCTCCTGTAGCTGCTTTGTCATTTCCCATACTTTATGCTGTGCCTGCGCTACTGCCATGCCGTAGCCGGGGATAATAACTACTTTTTCAGCAAACGCCATCATCACCGCAACATCCGTTGAATCAATTTCTTTCATGCTACCAGAAACTGCTTGAGCCTCACCATCACCGCCCTCACCAAAGTTACTAAACAGCACATTTGAGATGGGGCGATTCATTGCTTTTGCCATTAACTGGGTTAACAAAGTACCTGCAGAACCTACCACAACACCTGCTATCATCATTGCAGGGTTACCAAGCACATAACCTTCAAAACCAACTGCTAAGCCTGTTAGTGCATTGTACAGTGATATAACCACAGGCATATCTGCGCCACCAATGGGTATCGTCATCATTACACCAAACGCTAATGCAAAAACAAAGAAGGCTACCAAGGTGCCAATAGCGTAATTATTACCACTTAAGATAATTGCTAAACCTAAGGTCAAGGTAATAACAAAAACCAAGGCATTAACCCACTGCTGCATAGGAAAACGTATTACGCCTTTCATTAAACCTTGTAGTTTTGCAAAAGCGATTAAAGAGCCAGAAAAAGCTACGGTACCGATCACCGCACCTAACACGGCTAAAGTCTGCACAATACCGTTGGTAAATTCCATTTTAAGCAAGACTACTGCTGCTATTGCTGCTGCTGCGCCACCACCCATGCCATTATAAAGAGCAATCATTTGTGGCATGTCAGTCATAGCAACTTTTTTGCCGCTAATGTAAGCAACAATACCACCAAGAGCAATTGCTACAGTCATCCAAATATAATTATGCGTGATTTCGCTGTGAAAATAGGTAATAAGGGTAGCCAAAAGCATACCAAAACCTGCCCACACGATACCTTTTCGAGCAGTAATTGGAGAGCCCATCATTTTTAAGCCAAGAATAAATAACAAGGCACCAATAAAGTAGATAATTTGAATAATCAAATCCATGATTAGTGACCTCCTTTATTTTTACTTTCTTTTAACTTATCGCTGGGTTTAAACATTTCTAACATACGCTCAGTTACCACGTAACCACCTACTGCGTTACCTGCGGCAAGTAAAACGGCAATAAAGCCGATGGTTGTTTCAGCGGCCCCTTCAGCATGCCCCATTACAACCATAGCGCCGACTAATACAATACCGTGAATAAAATTAGAACCAGACATAAGCGGAGTATGTAAAATCACCGGTACTTTGGTAATAAGCTCATAGCCTACAACGGCTGCCAGCATGAAAATATATAACGCTACAAAGCCTTCCATTACTTTTCCTCCGTTTCTTTGTTAAGAGATTTGTTAAGTGTCTTATTGAGTAACTCCAGCGTACCTTCGTGCATGACTTCGCCATCTTTTGTTAGTAACGCACCTATGACAATTTCGTCTTCATAGTCTGGAACATAGTCACCTTTATCATCAATTAATAACTGCATGAAGTTGTATAAATTTTTGGCGTACATTTCACTGGCATGTACAGGAACTTGTGAAGCGACATCTAGCGGAGCATGGATAATCACATCGCCATGTGTAATGGTTTTACCTGGCTCAGTCAAAACGCAGTTCCCTCCGCCTTCAGCTGCAAGGTCAATAATAACCGCGCCTTCTTTCATGCCTTCAACCGTTTCTACAGGTATAATTTTTGGTGAGGACTTCCCCGGTACAGCCGCCGTGGTGATTAATACATCGGCACTAGAAATGTATTTTGCCAGCTCTTTTTGCTGTTGATCTCGCTCATCGCTAGTCAGTTCACGCGCGTATCCGCCTTCTCCAGTTGCTGATATTGAAAGCGTAATTGCCTTAGCCCCTAATGACTCGATTTGCTCAGCTGTTTCTGGTCGAACATCATAAGCTTCAACCACAGCACCTAAGCGCTTTGCCGTTGCAATAGCCTGTAAGCCTGCAACACCTACACCAATAACAATCACTTTAGATGGACGAATCGTGCCTGCGGCAGTGGTTAACATGGGGAAGAAACGGGGCGCAATATCAGCACCCATGACCGCTGCTTTATAACCAGCTATCGCCGCTTGTGATGAGAGTACATCCATTGATTGAGCACGCGAGATACGCGGTATAAGTTCCATCGCAAAGCTTGTTATTTTCTTATCTTCTAAAGCTTTGAGCATGGCAATATTATTATGTGCCATGAGTGTACCTATTAGCACACTACCATCACGCATCATCGAAATTTCATCAGCTGTTGGTGCTTGCACGCGCCAAATTACATCAGATTTCTCTGCAAGTTCCTGTGCATTTGCGACTATTGTTGCACCTTCAAATTGCGCATCTGAAATCAATGCTGATTTGCCTGCGCCTTGCTCAACAAATATTTCAATCCCAAGCTTTGTCAAACGAGCAATTACCGCAGCATCTATCGCTACACGGCGTTCACCTTTGGCAGTCTCACGTGGAATACCTAACTTAATTGGCATTTTGAATCATCCCCTTTTCTAGCAGCTTGGCTAATATATCGCTCTAAAACTGCAGTCCATTAATAGCACGCTACTTTACCAGAGGTGGATTAGAATGGGAATGATGTTTGTCCTTTACCTGATATTGCGACTTACACAAGTAGCTTTTACTTTTTAAAAGACCTTTCACACGAATTGATTACAAGTTATTGAACCATGCAAGGTCTCTTTAGGAAAGCCTGATTAAGTCCCATAAATCTGGCAAAGCCAAAGGGTAAGGCTCTAGGGCAACATCTCAGTTGTTGTATTTCTCATGAAGGCAATAAGCATTCATTTCAAAATACGCCTAGGATATACTGCCCTAAAGACTTACAGAATTTTATGGGACTTAATCAGGCTTTCCTTTATAGACTATTTTTGCCCAGCATCCCTGATAGTCCAACCGTATGTATTAACTAATTTAGCTCTAGCAGCACGAGCTACAACGCTGTATTTAACCTTTGGGGCACTCAAAATAATATTTCTTTGCACACTTTGCTGACTCCACGCTATCAATAATTTATCGTAGTTGCTTGTAGATAAATTAGCCCCGTCAAACATTCCCTCCATACCATAGTAGCGAGTAACTGAGGGTTTTACGCTGGTCACATTCCAACTACTAATATCCTGATTAAAGCTTTCGGCCTTGTAAAACATATTGTACATATTTTCGACTTTAGCTAAATCCCAAACACCTATTCTTTGATTAAATGCTTTTGCACCCCAGAACATTTCTGAAGTATTTGTCACTTGACTCATATTCCAAACACTAATATCTTGATTAAACAACTCGGCTTCATCAAACATATACGCCATATCAGTAACATTACTTACATCCCAGCCAGTAATATCTTGATTGAAAACTCTCGCCAAACCAAACATATCACTCATATTTGTCACACCACTTACATCCCAATCACCAATATATTGATCCAATTTACTGGCAAGCCAGAACATACGATACATATTTTTAACTCGACTTAAATCAGGTTTGTCTGAGGCCGTTATAACCATGTTTTCTGCACCTGCAAATGCATTTTCCATTGAGCGCCACTTCTGATCACCCCACTGTACAATCTCAGTGATTTTACGCGCGTCAGTTTTATAGTTTGGAATACCCGAAGCAGGAGCATCAAAATATATTTGAGGAAAATTACCCACGATACTTATCGTATATACACCTGGTGCTGGGTAGCGGCAAAGATAATTACTTGTAATCGCGATCCCATCAAGAATTCCATAAACACCATCACTATTACAATCAATCTTATAGTTATAGCCAGAACCTTTGGTAGTAAGTAAAAACTGGTTGTTAGGCGTAACACTTAGGTGAGTCTTTCGAGTATCAACTTTTATTTTAAAAGCTTTGCTAGCTTGAGGTGGTGGTGTCGACGTTTTTATTGAAAAATTTGCTCCTGCACTCCACATCCCCCATCTATTATTAACTAGCGAGCGTACCCACCATGTTAATTTATCCCCTACGTTGAAATGAGCTCGAGGAGGTCTAAAAAAACAACTAGATGATTGACAGAAGGCTTGGCTAGGGCTAACTGATTCTGTGCTCCACTGAGTACCGTTTTGATATTCATAACCAATTTGATATAACGTTGCATTACTATCAGATGTCCATTTAAGCGTTGGAAATCTTGTATCAATTTCCCCTTTAGGGCTAATTGGTTCTGCACCTAATGTAGGTGTTGGTGTACTACTGACAACTTTAAACACATGTGAGCTTGACCATGCGCGCCATGCTCCAGCTACTTTAGCTCTAACCCACCATGCTTTTTGATCACCAACAGTAAATGATATGTCTGCTGGCTTATAAGAACAAGTAATAGCGGTGCAATTTAACTGGTTGGCACTGAGCACATAATCATGCCACCGCAACGATCCATTTACATCCTCATGCCCTAATTGATAACTATTAGCGCCATTTACCGCTGCCCAAGTGAATGTAGGCCTTGTATCCGTAATATCGCCTGAAGGAGTGTAGTTATTAGATACGCCGACCAAAGACCAACTAAAAGTCGGGCGATCATTATCTGAAGTAGTTGGAGCAGTACCTTCTCCACCACATGCAGTAAGTCCAAGTGTAGTAAAAAACAAAAGGGCAGCTGATCTTATTTGTTTAGTCATTAAAAATTGCATTGTTTAACCTTCAGTGATTATTAGCATTAACATGAAGAAATAATCATAAGACTAAACTTAACAGGCTTCTTTTTTATAAATGATTAACGGTCTATCTTTTTAGATATAAGCCTTCCTTAAATTACAGACTTAACTTTTAGCTTCAGCTACGCGAGCTAAAACCTGTGCAGGCGCAGTTCCACCGAGATGATTGCGTGCACTAACAGAGCCTTCTAAAGTCAATACTTCAAAGACTTCTTTGCCAATCACATCAGAGAATTTTTGTAACTCTTCTAAAGTCATTTCACTTAAATCTTTGCCTGTTTCTACCCCATATGCAACCGCGTTACCAACCACTTCGTGCGCGTCTCTAAAGGGCATATCTTTACCTACTAAGTAATCAGCGAGGTCAGTAGCAGTTGAAAATCCCTGCATTGCTGCTTGGCGCATGCTTTCTTCATTTGTTGTGACATGTGGCATCATATCCGCAAAAGCGCGTAGGCTACCAAGTAAAGTATCTACCGTATCAAACAATGGTTCTTTATCTTCTTGATTATCTTTATTGTAGGCTAAGGGCTGGCTTTTCATAATGGTTAATAGCGAGATTAAGTTGCCGTAAACCCGTCCTGTTTTACCACGCACAAGCTCTGGTACGTCGGGATTTTTCTTTTGCGGCATGATGGATGAGCCGGTGCAAAAACGATCGGGTAAATTAATAAAGTTAAATTGTGCCGATGTCCACAAGACTAACTCTTCAGAGAAACGTGACAGGTGCATCATAATTAATGAAGCTGCAGAAATAAATTCAATCGCAAAGTCTCGATCACTGACACTATCTAAAGAATTGTTTGAGGCACAATCAAAGCCTAATAGTTCAGCGGTGTAATCGCGGTCAATCGGGTAGGTTGTTCCCGCCAGCGCAGCAGCACCTAATGGCAAAATATTAACGCGTTTGCGGCAATCTTGCAGGCGCTCAAAATCACGTACCAACATTTCATACCACGCCATCATATGATGCCCAAAGGTGATTGGCTGGGCGACTTGTAAATGTGTAAAGCCCGGTAATATTGTCTCCGCTTCTCTTTCTGCTACTTCCACCAAGCCTGATTGTAAGCGTTTAAGTTCTGCTGAGATTAAATCAATTTGCTCTCGTAGCCACAAACGAATATCAGTTGCGACTTGATCATTGCGAGAACGACCCGTGTGTAGCTTTTTCCCGGTAATGCCTATTTTATCAGTTAAACGCGCTTCGATATTCATATGAATATCTTCAAGCTGAATTGACCATTCAAAGTTACCGGCTTCTATATCTTCAATAATTTCATCTAAGCCTGTATGAATGTCATCAACTTCTTGTGGCGTAAGAATGCCAACCTTCTGCAACATTTTAGCGTGCGCCTTAGAGCCCGCGATATCATGTTTGTACAAGCGCTTATCAAAAGTAATAGACGCGGTAAAGGCTTCAACAAAAGCATCGGTTGATTCGGTAAAGCGACCGCCCCACAGTTTATCGGCTTCATTTGAGTTTTTTTCAATGGTAGACATGCTTGTTCAGTTTCCAGAAAGTAAAAGGTATCTATAATGCGATAAGCGTTGTAGCTTTGCTGACAAAATAGTCAAACGGTTACAATATAAATAATAAAAATAAGACTCGCTTCATTAGTTGCTTATTAGCGTCGCAATACACATGCGTTGTATTCGGCATTATAAGCAATATTGGCGCCGGTTGAATAAATAAAAATTAAAATAATATGACCACTGCTGTTTCACAATCCAGTACTTCGGGTAATTTTTTACCTGAGCTATGCACACCACAGGCAATCTTGCGTGTGATGTTGGGTGCGCAGGTTTTAGCGGTGGTACTTGCACTCACGAGTGCATCAGAAACTTATCTAGCGGCTTTTCTCAATATTGGCTTGACCTCTCTATTCGTTCAGTGGATTGCTTTAAGCTCTGTGTTGGCCATTTGTTTGCTCTCAAAAAAGTTAAACAAACTTAGTGTAACCCAAACCGCTGCTGCAGTTAGCGGGCTTGTGGTGCTTTTTACTATTGGCGCATCTGTAGTATCAACGATGGCTGAAAGCTACCAAAATGTAGGCGGACTTCAATACTGGAACAGCCCCTTTATTCTGCGAAATACATTTATCGCTTTAGCGTTAACCTTGATGGTTTTACATTATTTTCATCTTTTAAATCAAAAAACAGAATTAACAAATGCCGATACAGGTGCACAATACGATGCGCTACAGTCACGAATGCGCCCACATTTTTTATTCAATAGTTTAAATACCATTGCGCAATTAATTCACGTAGACCAAAACAAAGCTGAAGATGCGCTACTTGATTTAGCTGATATTTTTAGAACCACCTTAGACACCCGTAACCGTATTTCATTAGGCGAAGAGCTTGATGTGACGTTGCGTTATTTGCGAATGGAAGCGTTACGTTTAGGTAAACGTCGTTTAAACATTGTATGGGATATGGATAAGAAAACCCTGCCATTCAATATGGAAATCCCACCACTTTTATTACAACCACTCGTTGAAAATGCCATCTATCACGGTATCCAACCTTGTAAGGATGGCGGCACGCTAGGCATAAGTTTATACGATGCCGGGCAACGTCTTGATGTGGTTGTAACCAACCCTGTTCCACCTGATAACACAACAAAACATTCCAAAGGTAATCACATTGCACAAGAGAATTTAAAAAACCGACTGAGGCTTGCTTACGGTGATCAAGCTAATTTAAAAATAACAAAATCTGAGCACCAATACCGCGTCTCATTTTCCATTCCTAAGGAGTAAATAATAATGACAATGAATATCCTAGTCGTCGATGATGAAGAATTAGCTCGTCAACGCATCCACAGTCTATTGAAAGACCACGACGATTACACAATTTGTGCAGAAGCCGAAAACGGGGCCGAAGCATTAATGATGGTAGAACGCCATCAGCCAGACTTGATACTACTTGATATATCTATGCCAGTAATGGATGGCTTAGAAGTAGCTAAACATCTTGCCGGCATGCCAAATCCACCAGCCGTAATCTTCACAACTGCATACGGGGAGTATGCGCTTGAAGCCTTTTCAACCAAAGCAACAGGGTACCTTATGAAACCAATTAGACAAGAACAACTATTAAAAAGTCTACAACAAGCACGTTCACTTAACCGCGCACAGCGTACTGGCGTTGATGCAGCTGAAGAATCAGGCGCTGGTCGTAAGCACATTTGTGCACGTATGCGTGGCAACTTAGAGCTCATCCCAATTGAAGATGTTTTCTACTTCCAAGCAGATCAAAAGTACGTGACAGTACGTCACAAGAAAGGTGAAGTAATTATTGAAGAATCACTCAAGTCACTTGAAACTGACCTATCAGACAAGTTTATTCGTATTCACCGCAATGCCTTAGTCGCTAAAAGCCGTATTTCTGGTTTAGCAAAGACAAACATTGGTCGTGTAAAAGTGAAGATTGACAACATCGAAGACCAGCTAGAAGTTAGCCGTCGTCATGTTGCTGAAATTCGCCGCTTTGTCCGTAATCGGTAATTTAGCGAGCTTACCATTTGGTTTTTTTCAAATGGATAACTCGACAGCTAGCGCTTAATAATTGAGTAGTCCATTCAAAAAACTGAATGGATAGCTCACTAAATTATGTCGGCGTCTTTTTGCCGACGTTGTGCGACTCAGAATCTGCACAGCAGATGGTGAACTCGATAGTAAAAAGTAATAAACCAAAAAGCCTCTCATACGAGAGGCTTTTTATTTTGTAAAATATAATTTCAGTTATAAGCAATTTCTTCCAACCTAGAAATATCACACTGATATTCACTTGATGTTACCTTCACAATGAAATGTTGACGTTTAAATTCAGCAATCATACGACTCGCAGTTTCAGTTGTAATTCCTAACATTGCGCCCATATCTTCTCGGCTAAACAAAGCAAAAGAGTTTCCTACTTTGCCTTTTGATAACATAATCAATAATCGCGCTACGCGTTGTTTTGAGGTGCCTGTCGAGAATTCAGTTACCCAAGCGTCGGCTTCATCTAAAGCGCTTTGCCAGCGTTTCATCAACTCTAAATGCAGCTCTGGGTTGGTATGGCTCAATGCTTCTGCGGCACTGTCTGGATAGCGGCAAACTTCCGCATTTTGCAAAACGATAGCATCGTGCTTATACGTGGGGTCTAAGGTAGCCTCAAGCCCAACTACATCCGCTGTGCGCAAGAGCCTTACGATACGCTGCGTACCATCAGGAAGATACTGCACTAATTTCACTAAGCCACTGCGGATCGTGTACATATATTCTGCTGACTCACCCGCGCTATAAATAACTGAACCCGCCTTTAACTCAAACTGGTCAATAGGTTTATGTAGTACTTCAAAATCAGCTTCACTCAAGCCCGCAAACAATACCGAATTACGAATGGCACACAAACTACAGTTAGCGTGCCCTTGCCATGCATCTCTTTGCGTGATGTGATTCATTGGTTAACCCTATGTTAATGCGACTTTAGTCTGTAGATTACAGGAAGTAATAAAAATAGCTAACAGTAAAATAACACTTTAGCTGTCTTCCTCTAAAATCTCTTTAAAATAAAAAACAATACTTTGTGAAACTTTTTTAAGTCTAACCAGTCTGATTAATTGTAACAAGGCTTTGCCTTGTTATGTTGGTGCTGGTGGGTTGCGGTTGATACACTTCAGCTGCGCATATCTTCTCCCCGTGGCCTAGCAGCACCTCTATATTTTCCAAAAAAAGAGAAACAGTGGTTTAAAATGACCCACTTGACTCAGAAAACTTACCTTTCTTTATTTTATTTAATAAATCCCTTAAGACTGTAATACTATTCTTTTCAGAGGTAGTCTCAGCGGGACTAGGGTTGTAACACAGCTGTGAATAATATTGTGTAAAGACTTCGATGTCTTTAGCCAAACTTGGCAACTGAGAAGCGGCATATTGACTAAACTCTGTTGGGCTTTGTGAAAGCTTCTTGTTAACACCATACTTTTCAAGGTGTTGACAAAATTTTCGGTAAAGTTGATGCTCCTCAGCTTCTCTTTGGGGCTTTCGTCCCAGCCCAAGTAGTAATGACCATAGCATGATAATCCCAATAAAAAAGCCACTAACAATCATAGCAATTTTTTGTAAGCTCAACTCTCCAAAAACACGTTTTAAGAAGGCTGATTGACTGTTTCTGTCATAGCCAAGAACAAAACGTCGCCATGCATATTGCGCCGAATCCATTTTACTTTGCAATTTATTAAGCCATGAATATTTCTTCATTGAGAAGATTTTATTTTCTAAGAAGCCGCCCTCTGGACCAACAGCAAGCTCAAGATTTTTCTCAATACGGCTTGGAGCAACCATCGCAGTAGGATCAAACCTTACCCATCCCTTCCCTTTAAGCCAAACTTCTGTCCAGGCATGTGCGTCGTATTGGTGTACGGACAAAAACTGACCTTGTTCGTTCCACTTTCCACCTTGATACCCAGTAACGACGCGCGCAGGAATACCCGCCTCACGCATCATAAAAACAAAACTACCTGCATAGTGAGCACAAAAACCTTTTTTGTTATTAATTAAAAATTCATCAATGGTATTGAAATCCCCAAGCAGCCCAGGGCGTAGTGTATAGTAATAATTCTGCTGTTTGAAACGGCTCATCACCCTAGTGATGTAGTCCATTTTTGTTGAAGATTGTAATAATAACCGTTTTACTAAATTGCGTGTTTGTGGGTTCCCCCCTTTCGGAAGTTGTAAGGAACGTTGACGTGTCTTTTCGTCAAGGTATTCATCCCGTATTGCATCGGGGTAGCTAGTAAGGCTGAGCATCTTAGGTTCTAGAAGATCTGCTCTTGCCATCAGAGTATAATCACTACCATAAAGTGCATCACCTTTAATATTCACCACTGGAGTTAATGCAAACAACCAGGGTTGAGCAGTTTTTTCATAAATAATCTCATACTCTCTGCCATAACCTTTTTTAACTAGACGATTCCTTATTGCTTGCACATCGGTACGTAGCTTTCTTTTTATTGTTTCTGGTTCAAATGATTCACTAGACTGAGTCCAGGTTTTTCCATCAAAATGCTGCATCACTATTCCACGCCAATAAAGTTCGTTTTGTTGTGGTCTTTCACCCATAAATTTAACCGTAAACGCTAGCCCATCAGATTGACTCAAGTTTGCAATATCACCAGGTGTCATACTGTCTGAAATACCCGTTTTAGCATGTCCACCGCCTGATAGTGCTACGCTCCAAAGTGGTGCGAAGCGTGGCACAACAATAAAGAACATCAACATCAATGGTAAACAGAGTAACAGCATTAATGTTGATAACTTAAGGTTGGGAATAATTCTATTTAATAATGCTCGTGTACTCTTGTGACTATTATCGATTTGAATAGCGCCATCGTGCTGAAGCGCAATTAAAGCCCCCGTTAGGATCATTAATGCAAATGCGCCATATAATGCGACCAGCATAGATTGAGAATAAATAAACAGTACCCCGATTAATAGAAAACCGGTAAGAATAACGACAAGCGCATCGCGCTTCTCAACAACTTCTAGCGCTTTATAGGCAAAACCCAGCATAAGTAGCGAGGCCATCATATCCAGTGAAACCATTGGCATACCGCTAAAAAATAAACCGGCTATCCCCACTCCTGCAATAATCGTTTTAAGTATTTTTTGGGGCTGCTCTTGGTGACCTTGCATAACACGCATTCGCCAACCCGCTGAAAACAGTAATACTGGAAAAATCCAAATCGGCAGATAAAACAATAACGGCGCCATAACCACTAGTTGTGCCACTAACAACCACATCATTGCTGAATAGGTAATATTAAAATTTGTGGTAAAACCTTTATTAAACATAACTGTTATGGCCGACCGTATAACGCTAAAGCAGTTAAACAAATGGTTTTATGCGCCTCACCTGCAGCAGGTTGAATGATTTTTCCTGGAATCTTTAATCCAAAAACTTGTTGCTCTTGATGATACTGTAATACCTTGGCGCTAAGATGCGAGAGCTTTGCTTCAACCCCCGCTATCTCAACGGAGTCCCAGTCTAACCAGCGCTCTTGGTTGGCATAATCAACAAATGTTTTAGTATAAGCTTGACCTGTTTTTGCATATGCGCCCCAGTGAATATGCTTGGGCGAATCACCTGCTTGGTATTCTCGTATTCCTGAAAAATCGGTAGAGCCTCGGGCGATTTCATTCCCAGCGTCTGCATCATCGCTTTTACCTTGCTGATTTGGAGATGTGTCTTGCAATATAGGTTTGGGGTAAACAACACTTTCCATATCAAGCCTGGCATAAGACCATGCGATCACTAAACCTACAGGGTAGGTGGTAAAAAGATTGATTTTATCAGGCTTAAGCAGCCCCCTTTTATGAGTACTATGGGAGAGCTTTATTCTCATCGTCTGATGATTTTGTAAAGTAGCTTGTGCGACATCTTGATCTTTCCAGCCTACGAAAATGGCCGATTTTTTTTGATTATCTGGACAACTAAGCTCAATCTCAAAGACTGCTTTTTCACCAGCAAAACAGGCGTTAGAATGAATCGCTCTAAGAGTGACACCAGCAAGATTACGATAAGTAAAAAAGATAGAAATTACAATTAATGCAAGTAACCAAAAGGTTAACGCATAGATAAGCGAGTTTTGAAAATTAATCGCCATTAAAAAAAGCACACCAAGAGTCACTAATAACCCTAGGCTCACCTTGGTTGGTATCACAAAAATACGTCTAATATTTAAGGTGATATGCTTAGATTCGGGAAAACGATCTTCCATCCAGTCTAACCATCCATTTTGTAATACTTTAAACAGGGGCACGATTACCCACAGCATCTACCGAATGCAAAATATGCCTTGCAAGTTGATCACCTTGTGTTTCTTTTTTACCCACAATACGATGACCAGCAACCGCAACAAAGACAGCTTGCACATCCTCCGGCATAACATGTGACCTTCCTTGAAGCAGCGCCCAGCATTGTGCGCTGGTAACTAACGCAATAGCACCACGAGGTGACAAACCTAACTGGCATAACTCATCTTGGCGGGTTTGTGCAATCAAACGTTGTACATAGTCCAACAAGGTATCAGATACTTTAATCTGTGGAATTAAGCGCTGAATTTGTTGCAAGCTTTCAGTATTAAGAATTTGTTGAACATTATTCAACGCGGATCGACCTTGTCCGCCTTTCAGTAACGCTCTTTCAACACTGGGATCAGGATACCCTAGTGATAAACGAAACATAAAGCGGTCTAACTGCGATTCTGGTAAAGGAAACGTACCCGATTGGCTTTGCGGGTTCTGAGTCGCTATAACAAAAAAAGGCTGAGGAAGAACATGCGTTTCACCATCAACGCTCACCTGACCCTCTTCCATAGCTTCTAATAACGCACTTTGCGCTTTTGGTGTAGCGCGATTTAATTCGTCAGCCAAAAATATCGAGCTGAAAATAGGCCCTCGGTGAAAACTAAAGGTAGAGGCAGTAGCATCAAACACCGATGCTCCAATTAAATCAGCGGGAAGTAAATCACTGGTGAATTGTATACGCTTGTAATCAAGTCCAAGAACCTTAGACAAAGCATGCGCTAAGGTCGTTTTCCCCATTCCAGGTAGGTCTTCTAGCAGCAAATGTCCACTCGCAAGAATACACGTTAGTGCTAAACGTACTTGTTGCTCCTTACCAAGAATAATATTGTTCAATTCATTGAGGCTTGCCTCAATCTCTTGCAAAAGTCGTGTTGCCAATTAATACACCTTAATTTCTATTTAGAGTGAGATGTTTGCACGAGTCATTTTTTACTTGTCATCCGAGTCGTGCAAGGTCTCAGGGTATTAGTTATACGGTAGATCGGCTGTACAATGGCTGAATAATTTATCCTTAAGGAATATTGCAATAACCACTTATCAGATAAATTTGTGCGTTTATTAATCTTAGCTTAATATCTTTCTCATGATTAGCACCTATCAAGAAACAACCGTTAATCTAATGCGTAGTCAACCTATGCATACCTTTAACCCCTAAATTAAAATAAAAAGGAAATAACAATGAAATTAACACAAACTCTAACTGCGTCTGCTCTTCTACTTGCAACCAGTACTGCTGTAATGGCTGCATCTGACTCTACAGACATCACAATCAATGTTACAAAAGATGCTTACGTTAACCTATTAGGTTCGCTAAACTCAAATATCACAAAAACATTATCATTAGCTGAAGTTAATGGCACAACAACGACTTTAGGTGACTTAGGTGCTGAGTCAAATACTGTTGCTGGTTGTAACGTGTCTTTCTCATCACTTAATGACTTTAAATTAGTACATGACGTTGATGCTACAAAATTCTTACATGGTGCAGCACAATACACTGTAGATTGGGCGGGTGCTTCAATTGCTTCAGGCGCAGCAAACACGGTAGCACTTGCAGACTGTAATACAGCTGCGAGTGATATGACGATGACTTCTCCCAACTTACCTGCTGTTGTACAGGCTGGTACTTATTCTGATAAGTTAACAGTAACAATTGTTACTCAGTAAGTTATAAGTAAATAATTCGTCTAGTTTTGACGAATATATAAACCAGCAGTGTCTCTACTGCTGGTTTTGTTGTTTTAATAACCTTCTATTATTCACCCTAAATTTGTTTTTTTAACATAACCTCTATAAAAATAATTTAGTTAGCCTCTATCTTCACTATGAAGAACTTAATTTCTATCTCTATAAATTAAGAATAGAGTAAAACCATCTCCCCCCCTTGATTGAGAATGGTTACTCCCTCACAAATAACACCACGAAATTAATGCCTGTAAGCTCGACCCTATTATTAACTAGCCCAGCTTAGCCAATTTTCAACCTCTTCGTTATTTATTTTTACATAGAAAGGCCTTTGCACGAGTCGGTGGCGCAAGAAATACGGGTGAAATTCCACTTATTGAGGCGGGAAATGAAGCCGATAGTAGGTTATTAGCAAGTTTACAACGAAAAATCAAATGGACTTCAGTCATATTTGCTCGTCGTCCGAGTCATGCAAAAGTTTCAGAATAGCAATGCATAAAAAAGGCCACCAAATGATGACCTTTAATCAAACTACTAAGTACTTCTGATTACTTATTAGTGAACTCTGGATATGCTTCCATACCACACTCACCAATATCAACACCTTCGTACTCTTCTTCTTCAGATACGCGAATACCCATAATCATTTTGATGATAAACCAAACGATCAATGAGGCAAAGAATACCCAGATAAAGATTGTTGCGGCTCCTACTAGCTGACCAACAAATGTTGCGCCTGTATTAGTTAACGGTACAGCCATTAAGCCCCAAAAACCGACTACGCCATGTACCGAGATGGCTCCCACAGGATCATCTATTTTGATCTTATCAAAGAATAAAATAGAGAACACAACAATTAAACCACCAATACCACCAATAATTGTTGCCATTAGAGGTGTTGGAGTAGAAGGCTCTGCCGTTATTGCTACTAGGCCTGCTAAAGCACCGTTTAGTGCCATGGTTAAATCAGCCTTACCGAACATTAAGCGTGCCACTAATAAAGCAACAATAGTACCACCTGCAGCTGCTGCATTCGTATTTAAAAATACCATTGCAACCGAGTTTGAATTAGCAATATCACCTAATTTAAGAACAGAACCACCATTAAATCCGAACCAGCCCATCCAAAGAATGAATGTACCGAGTGTTGCTAGAGGTAAGTTTGCACCTTGAATCGGATTAATTTTTCCATCAGCGCCGTATTTTCCTTTACGAGCACCAAGCAATAAAACGCCGGCTAATGCCGCTGCTGCACCTGCCATGTGAACAATACCAGAGCCTGCGAAGTCAGAAAAACCAAAGCCCATAAGACCTGCTTTTTCATCTGCATCACCTAGGTTAAATAAACCAAATACTGATTTCCCTCCCCAAGTCCATGCACCTTCCATTGGGTAGATGAATGCTGTCATGACAACCGCAAACAATAAAAATGCCCAAAGCTTCATACGCTCAGCAACAGCGCCCGATACAATCGACATTGCTGTTGCTACGAATACTACTTGAAAGAAGAAGTCAGATGCATTGGAGTAAACAGCATCACCACCAAAACCAGCTTCAGTTGACTCTTTTAATACAGCAGCAACCATGCCGTCAGCATCCTTAGCGCCATCTAATGCGATATCTTTTAAGAAGATGCCACCGTCATACATAATCTCATAACCAATCACAAGATACGCCGTACAAGCAATCGCATAAAGTGCGATATTTTTGGTTAAGATTTCTGTGGTACTTTTAGAGCGAACCAAGCCCGCTTCTAACATCGAGAAACCTGCCGCCATCCACATGACCAAAGCACCCATTACTAAAAAGTAAAAGGTATCCATGGCATATTGTAATTCTAATATATTGTTTTCCATTTTATTTTGCCTCCTAGTTTAGGTTAAAGTGCTTCTGGACCAGTCTCACCCGTACGAATACGGATGGTCTGCTCGATGTTTGAGACAAAAATCTTACCATCACCAATTTTACCGGTGTTTGCAGCCTTGCTGATAGCTTCAATAACCTGGTCAACGATATCGCCTGAAACAGCAGCTTCAATTTTCACTTTTGGCAAAAAATCAACAACATACTCAGCACCACGGTATAGCTCCGTGTGACCTTTTTGACGACCAAATCCTTTTACCTCTGTTACGGTGACACCCGCAACGCCAATCTCAGAGAGTGCTTCACGCACATCATCAAGCTTGAACGGTTTTATTATTGCAGTGACTAACTTCATTGCATTTTCTCCTATTTAACTTCAAATTAGCTTTATTGCTAATAGGCAGAATGCAATTAACATACCAACTCTAAAGCAAGCAACTAAAAATTAATCTTAGGGCACTAAAGGGAGAAACAGATGCTAGTTATTATTGGCAAGCCTATTTGAGATGCGTAACAGAACCAATACCGAACATTGGCGCACCCATTTGGTGCGCTGTTTAAATAAAAGGGTGTTGCTATTTTCCCGTAACAATCGCTTTTGCTTGCTCAATCATATCGGCGAGTGAATTTTCTTTAATAGTTTGCCTCAATTCACTCACGTCAAATTTATGATGGCGTTCGTACGCTACACCTAGCTGTTGCATATCTGCCAACCCTGATTCACGGGCGTGATCAACAAAGCCTTTATTTTTCCAAAAGAATGCGCCTGGCATGGTGGTAGGTATGACTAGTGCATAGAAAATAATCCGTCCTAAATAAGCCATGATAATTAATGATGCCGTAAAGAATAAGCCTATTAAGATGCCACCAATACCTGATAACCCCGTGTAACTAATGGTAACGGCAAGAATAATATTGAAAATCAACAAGGCGTTTCTTAGCCAATACGTTTTACCAAAGGTTGTTGATAGTTCATAGTGCGCAGCTTGCCCTTCACCAGAGCCACTTTTTAAATCTTTCGCATGAAACAACAAACCGACAGCTTCAATGATTAAACCCAATGCAATAACCATGGCGAAATACTGAATTAACTGGGTACTGTTTGACATAAACAAGCTACCCATAAAGGCCATTAACAAACCACCCAAACTGAGCATGGTGCCGTAGAAGGTTGTAGCTGTTTGCCAATGATCCCAAAAGGGACGCGCCTTGATGCGATACAACTTATACATATAGTACGAGCCAGCGGCAAAACCGACTAAGCCGAGAATAGCGGACGCGCCTGCCAATAAGTTCGTTAATCCATTATCAAAGAAGTTAAAGAATGTATAGCCAGCCAATCCTGCAAAAAATGCCGATACACCTGCAATTTCACGACTCAATGGTGAATGGCGAAGGTTATTAAAACCACGATAAAAACGGTGTGGCTTGCCTAGATGCATATTAAGTTTATACAAACCAGACCCCATTAAACCAAACATTACCAACAACAATGGGACTAACGCACTTGATGACTGCAGGCTTTCTATCACGGGTGCGCCGAATAGAGAGCCTAAAATCACCAACATTACAAATGCACCCATCACTGCTTGCGCCGTTAAGGTGAACATCACGTGCGCATTTTCGTGTGATGCTAATAAGGTTTTCATACCCCAGTGTTTGGTTTTGCCATGCTTTTCATCCAGCACAGCTTGGTAATTTCCCGCATCGTCGTCACGGTGATATTTAATCGCGGTAGAGTCTACGCGTTTCATATCGCGGTTTAGCGTTTTAGTTTGCTGAAAACGAATATTGGGTTGGGTTATTCTCGGATCAGGAAAGCCCGGAATTTGCGCATCGACCTGCTCGCGCCCTGCTGGAGTATTTTCGATCACGCCAAACTCTAACGCATTACCTAAACAAGCTGAAACACAGGCCGGCTTAAGTCCAACTTCTAAGCGATCGACACACATATTACATTTAGAAACAGTACCTTCAACCGGGTCTAACTGCGGTGCATTATAGGGGCAAACCCATGTACAGTAACCACAACCAAAACAAATATCAGGGTCTTGTAAGACAGCCCCATATTCAGCAAATTTGGTATAAGCACGCGTCGGACAGCCTTTTAAACAAACAGGGTCATCACAGTGATTACATGCCATCGAGATATTTTGACGACGGTAATCGGGGTATGTACCGCCTTCAACAAAACCGACCGAACGAAAAGCAATGTGACCTGCATTATCATTTTTCTCACTACAAGCAGCTTCACAAGCATGGCAGGCAATACAGTTGTCCGCTGTGAAATAAAAGCCATGTTGTTTGTAGCGGTTAGGATTTTCGCCAATTTCATTATCGTTATTAATATTAAGGCTTTGCTCACGCAACGCATCACCTTCGGTAGTTAGCTCAATTGGCTTACCGTAACGGTTTTGATCTTTGCTGTCTTTGTCTTGCAAAAACGCGTATTTTGGTTCGTCTTCTCGTACTTGAAACATGTCTATAATTTACTCAAAAAATAAAAAGATCAGGTTGGGCATAAATTGGAAGGGGACTCCCAGCCTGACAGCTCAATGTAAGGGGTTCTAATAAAGTTTATACTCTATCAGAAGCTCCTACTAAGCTAAAAAGTTCGCATCTCCATGCTCATTTGAGCAGCTGCTTTTTGATCTACAATTCGTTCAATTCGAACGGCGGATTGTTTATAAGCAGGCTGGCGAGAATGCGGATCGAGCAAACCGAGTGTTAAACGATTTGCACAATCATGAAAATGGAATGGCACAAATATCATATTCTTAGGAACACGATGTGTAAGCTGTGCCATTACAATGGCGTCGGATCTCGGTGAAACGAGTCTTATGTAATCACCGGCAATCACGCCAAGTTCCCTAGCGGCGTCAGGATTTAACTCAGCAAACGGTATTGGAGAATACTTATTGTTATTACTGAGCTTTCCTGTCTTACTTCTGCCATGCCAATGCTCGATTAATCGACCAGTGTTTAGCCAGAACGGGAATTTGTCATCAGGAACTTCATTGTTATCTATAAATGGTAACGGAATGAGCTTTGCCTTACCATCAGGGTAGCGGAAGGTAGCATCCTCCGTGTAGAGGCGCACACCACCTTTTTTTGGCGCCTCACCTGCTTCGGCTTGTTCTTTTGTATAAGGCCATTGAATACCACGATGTTTTTCAATGAGTTCGTGTGTCATGCCAGAATTATCGGATAAGCGCCCATGTGATAACTTGCCCATTTCTAAGAAAATATCAGCTGCTTTTTCAGGAAAATTAACTTTTCCCTCGATATTAAAACGCTCTGCCATACGATTAAAAATCCATAAATCAGGCTTTGAATTTCCATGTGGTTTTATGACTGGTTTTACCACATTGATACGGCGCTCGGTATTGGTCATTACACCGTCTTTTTCTGCCCATGTACCAGCGGGTAGATAAACCGTTCCGTATTGCGCACTTTCTGTATCTTCATAACAGTCTTGAATCACACAGAACTCTAATTGCTCCATCGCTTTGCGAATGCGCGCTGTATTAGGCAGTGAACTCATCGGGTTGGTGGCGATTAACCATAAGCCTTTTATTTCACCCAGCTCCATCGCTTGGTAAATATCGGTTTGAAACATGCCGCGTTTTTTGGGGAAAAACTCAGGATCAACATTCCAAAATTTACCGATATCTTCACGGTCTTGTGGGTTTTCTAATAAACGGTGATTCGGTAAGCCTGAACAGGAAGACCATTCACGCGTACCCATCGCATTACATTGCCCCGTGATAGAAAGGCTGGTGCCACCTGGAATACCAATATTACCTGTGATAAGTGCCAAATTATTAATGCCGACCACACCATCAGAGCCGTGAGTGCTTTGGTTAATTCCCATCGTCCAGATTTGCATTGCCGTTTTTGCTTTAGCAAATTGGCGCGCGACTGCACGAATCGTATCCTCATCAATGCCACAAATTTTAGCCGCCGTAACAGGGTCGTATTTTGCAACTTCAGCTCTTAATTCTTCAATGCCATTAGTATTAGCTTCGATATAACGTTTATCTTCAAGACCTTCATCTAAGATCACATACATCATTGAATTCATCAACACTACATCAGTGCCCGGCGTCACGGTTAAGTGGCGATCTGCATTTTGTGCGAGCATTGTGACGCGCGGGTCAATAACAATCAGAGGAAAGCCCGATTTTTCTTGTGCTTCTTTCATCCGCCAATAAATAATCGGGTGTTGCTCGGGCAAGTTAGAGCCCCACGCAATCAATAAGTCAGTCTGATCAAAATCATCATAACTCCCCGGAGGGCCGTCTGAACCAAATGATCGTTTATAGCCTGAAACCGCCGATGCCATACACAAGGTCGTATTGCCATCGTAATTGTTGGTACCAATAAGACCACGCGTAAGTTTGCCCAGCGTGTAAAATTCTTCAGTAAGCATTTGCCCTGTAGAAATAACAGCTACAGAATCACGCCCGAATTTCTCTTGTACACGGCGAATCTCTGAATAGGTTTTATCCAGCGCAGTATCCCAGTCAGTGGTTTTCCATTCATCATGGAAGCTATCGCGAATTTTAGGCTCCGTACCGCGACCATCAGATTCAAACAACTCGTGCTCAAAGATACCTTTTAAACACAACTTACCCCGGTTTACATCCGCATTACCCACGCCGCGTGAAGACACGGCTCTGCCCTCTTCATTTAAACCCACCTCTATTGCACAACCTGTGGAACAATAACCGCAAGTAGCATACTTCCATTCTTTAACGCCTTTTTCGGCAATTTTGATGGGGTTCTTTTTTCCGCGACCAAATAACATGGCGTACTCTTAAAAATTAATGATTATTAATCATATAGCAATTACTGTGCCAACCCATTAAACTCTTAAAAATTAGAGTGGATATACGTTATTAAGGAAACCCTGATTAAGTCCCATAAAATTCTGTAAGTCTCTAGGGCAGTATATCCTAGGCGTATTTCTCATGAATGCTTATTGCCTTCATGAGAAATACAACAACGGAGATGCTGCCCTAGAGCCTTACCCTTTGCCGTTGCCAGAATTAATGGGACTTAATCAGGTTTTCCTTAAGGAAAACCACCTAAAACATAACACAAATAGGATCAAAGATTAGTTTGGCGCACTAAAGTGGTGCTAAGCAATAGGTAGAGGAAACGATGGCTAATTTTAATACGCACTTTGCAGTTTCTGCCGTTGGCTCAGGGATGCTTGCAACGCTGTGTTTGCAAGTGGGCTTTGTGGGTACGCAAGATGCTTTGTTGCTAGCTTGCGCAGGGGTAGTTGGCGGAATATTACCAGATATTGATTTACATTACTCCTACCCAAGCCGAATTCTATTTTCCTTATTAGGCATCATGCTCTCTTTTCTTTGGGTGTTTTCAGCTAAAAATCAAACGGGCATTTTGCAATTATGGGGCGCAGGTTTAGGCATTTATTTATTTGTGCGTTTCCCGCTTTGGACACTGTTTCAAAAATTTAGCGTACATCGGGGTGCAATTCATTCGATTAATGCCGCCATGCTGTTCTCATTAGGAAGCGCCGCATTAAGCCATCATGTATTTGCTAAACCTGATTTTACAGCGTGGTTGCTTGCCCTATTTATCTTCCTAGGTTTTATACTACATCTAGTTTTGGATGAAATTTACAGTGTTGATTTTATGGGGCAGCGACTAAAGCGCTCTTTTGGAACAGCGCTTAAATTAATCGATTTTAAAGAGCCATTAGCAAGTGCAAGTATAGCGCTCGGCGCAGGTGTTGCATGGTACTACTCGCCGAGTGCAGGGCAATTCTTAGATACCTTATTTAGCAAAGAAACCTACCAATTGATTTTACAGCGAATGTATTAATGTGCTTTGAACTAAGTTCTAAGTGATAACAAATAAAATAGAAACTAAGGCAATAGCTTCCACCTATTTTGAGGAACATTTTTAAATACTTCCTTAAAACGCTTTTCACTCAAGTCAGAATCTTTAACCGTTCTTATCTGAATCGACTGAATATTATCAGGAAATTGTTGATAGATTTTTGCGTACACCTCGGGGTCATGCTCACCACTATCACCAATCAAAATAAAGTGATGCTTAGGATAACGCTGGATAATATTTTGAATCTGTTTGATTTTATAATCAGTTGACGGCTTTAAAAAGTTTAACAAGCTACTATCTTTAATACGGAAATTTCGTAATGCAACGGTACCTTTCGGATAGTTTCTCTCCAGAAAAGGTTTTAAACTTGGGTAAATTTGCCAAGGCGAAGCTGAAACATAATGAAAATAAGCCCCTTGTGTAGCAAGCTTTTTATAATACTCAGGAAAACCTTTTGTCACTCGGTAAGGCTTTATAAAGGTATTAATCAGTAATTTTTTCTTATCTAAGACTTGGCTGACTTTAATCGTGTCATCAATATCAGAGATAACGGATAAACCTTGAGGAGGAATAAACTGTACCTCACCCTGAAACTTACGTTGGAAGCTATCTTTTACCCTAAAGCTTAGCCACTTTCCATCTTGCACCGTTTTGTTTAAGCTCGCCAGGGTTTTAGCGTGACCGTTAGCTGCTGTTCTATTGAGCTTGATTAATTGCTCATCTAATGTGGTTTGAATTTCTTTATTGCGTTTGTTATCAACCAAAAACCACATAAAACGACGTTGCAAAACCGCGACGTTTTCACTGTTGTCGGTCACTTCACCCATACTCTCAAACACTTCTTTTAATGATTTCTGCGCCACTAAGCGACTTAAACTTTTTTCCTCCTTTTCAAACACCCAGTTATGAATTGTAAATTCCCAGCCTTTAGCGGTTTTATTCGCTGAGGTAGGAAAAAGAAAAACACTTTCATCCTTTTTTAATTGCTTAGCGCTGCAAGAAACAAGCAGTACACCCATAACGAGCACCAACAAGCTAAAACGAAGGGGGGTAATTTGCAAAGTATCAATAAGTGATTTTTTCATCATAAGTTTTATTGATTTGGTTCGTAGTGTTACGGATTGAGTGCCTGCCCAATATAATAATGTATTTTCTTATTTTTAATATCGTTTTTGTCCAATATTTTCAGATGCCTACGCTTTTTTCCTTTTCCCTCAAGAAAACCATCATCATCTTTAAAGTTTGCACCGTTACTAAACTCAATTGAAATATGAGCTTTATAAAGAAAAATCCCACCAATTAGATCGCCTGAAAGGCTAAAGATAATCCCGCCATACTTAACCCCTTCTTCAAGCATTGAATTCTCATCAAGGAAAATATTTCTTATTTCTTCAACCGTTGCCCACTTCTCAGAACCAGTATTTTTTATATCATGTAAAAACTCATTAACTTTTTCATTGGATGATTTCATTTTATGCTTAGCTCGTGAAATTGATCGGTAATAATTACCCCGCACAGATGCAACTTAGTATAGCCACTTATCAGAAAACTAAGTAGCTCGTCGCTTGCTGAATGACCATGCAACTATTTTGTGAGATATTAACAATAGAATTACACTTTTTAGTTAGTTTACACATCTTAACGGATGTTTTTGGTTAACAACACTCTAATCCCCCGTTTATAACTGTTGTTAGCCCGAGTCCTTCGGGACTCCTTTTTCATAAAAGCCCCCCCTTTGCTTTTATGAGAATTCTGCCAGACTTCGGTCTGGCTTTTTATTGCCTAAAATAATACTTAAAAGTACTGACCCGTACTGAGCTTTTTGTTCCTAAGGGAGCTAATCCCGACTGCTAAAATCTACTAAAACCTGAGGATTAGAATCCTTAATAAAATCAACCAAATCAGTTACTTTCTTACTCAAATCAAGAGCACCTAAATCTACTGTTTTATTTCTAGCGATATATTTTGCAATTCTTACCTTTGATGCTTGGGTTTTCTTCCCCTTTGCTGTCTTAATTGACAAACAGTTATCATATTTTCCAAGTTTAGAAGTGACTGTAGCAGTAGAGTGCACGCTTTCTATTGCCTCTTTCAAAGAATCAGCAGAAAAGTAGTTTTCAATTTCACGCCCTGCGGTAATCCATGCAAAGCCTGCACCATCATCAAATTCTTTCTTTAAACGAGTTTTTGTAGCATTTATTCGTGCATGAGGTTTTTCTCTATCACTATCTATAACGATTACCGCTCGCCTATTCATACGCCTAAGAGAAATGAAATCATCAATGGCTTCATCCATATCATAACCAGATAAATGAGATGCTAACCTTCCTCCATAAAACATAATCGAATAATGAATACCTTCCACTAACTTTGAGTCAACTTCCTTTATCCAGTGATTCAAATAAATTCTATCCGATGGTCCTTCTACCCAAATAATACAATTTGATTGTAATAAGTCAGAAGGGTGATAACCCAAATCGGCACAAACCTCTGATTTATGAGTATCCGACGTTACACGCCTTACTTTTGATGCTCCATCTTCTAAATTAATATGGTAAATTTCTGCATTAGGTGTATCCATTAATGCAGCTGAGTGAGTCGTGATAAAATATTGATTACTGGTAGCTTCATCTAAATATCTAACCAGCTTTTTTTGGAGTATTGGGTTTAAATGAAGTTCGGGTTCCTCCATACATATTACTGTATCTTCTAAAATCGTCGCTGCTGAAGCTAATATAATAACTTCGTGTATTCCTGCTCCTAAAGACTCTAAAGGTAAGGTCTTCCCATCCATATGTACTAAAATTGTTTCTCTATCATGAGGAATCTCTATGATAGCCGAACTATTATCGGTTACATTTTGTAGAAAGTTATTAATTTGAGAGAACTTCTTTTTATCATTCTGTCTTTGAACTTTTGGATTTTGTAATTTCACCAGTCTCTCTATAATACCTTCACCGCTAAAATCATCTGAAACGGAACCTATTTTTCCTATTTCCCTTATAGCGGGAATCATTACAGAATGAATTGCTTGGACTCTTGGCGTTAATTTCATCAGAGACTCTGGAAACCAGTGTTCACCCCTACTAATCCCATGTCTAAACGTATGCTTATCCAAATCACTCCATAGGTAGTAAAATGCATGATCATTGAGAGTATCAAAGGCTTCCTTCCAAGAGCTATTAACAATTAAGTTTAGATCACTCCCGTATTCAAACCACACAAGGTTACTTTGATCTTTAGCTACTTTAACTTTAAATACTTCTTGTATATATTCAATAGAACGCTCACTTGAGTTAGGGAAAAGTAACCTAATACTGTCTTTATCAAGTGGAAAACCTTTACCTGCTATAAAGTCCACTCTTTTCAATACATGATTATCAAGCGGTTCAAGCGTAAATCGACCAGCCCCATTAATTTGGGGATGTGCTTCATTAATAAATTTGAGTACATTAGACTTTCCACAATTATTCTGCCCAATGAATAGATTAATCTTTGAAAAGTATTCAAAGCGCTGAATTTCCTCCCCAAAACTCCTATAGCCAGCCAAAGAAAAGGAATCAATAATTACGTTGTCATGACTCATAATGCCCACCAATAGCAGTAATGAACAAAGCCTCACCATCAAACCGATAAACCACGCGATGATACCTAGTCAATCTCCTCGACCAATATCCCGACAAATCATACTTTAACTGTTCAGGCTTACCTATCCCCTTGGCAGGATCATTGCGAAGCATTTCTTTGAGGATTTGTCTTAGTTTGTTGTGGGCTTTTTTATCGTCACTACGGAGCTTTTCGTATTCGCTCCAGCTATCACCTTCAAATATCAATAATCGCATCTATTTCTTCTTGTGAAGGTTTGTAGCTTTTGTTTTCTGCTGATCTGGCTTTATTGATTTGCTTCATCAAGTGTTTATTTTGAAGAATATAAATTGTTTCTTGATGCCGCTCCCAGTCTTCGGCGCTCATTACTACAAAATCCTCGGCATTGCGCCGCGTGACTTTTAAGGTGTCGTGTGTATCAACTACGTTATCGATACATTCTTTTAGATTTGAACGAAACTGATTTACGCTTACGGCTTCCATAACTCTTCCTTCTGTACGGCATCGTGGTACATCTTATCATAATGACTTACAATTCACACCCCGACTTTAAGGAACCTCTCATCAGCGCCTAAAATAAGGTAAGAACTACCAAACACTAGAGCTGTCTTAACTGTTGTAGTACTTTTTGTTGGCTATCACCATCAGCTTCAAGCTCTCCTAATAATAGGGCGTAAAGAATAGGGTCTTCCAGTTCTAACAGCTCTTCAAAGGCTACTATTAAAGCTTCATCTTGCGACTCTTTATTTTCAATATATTTTTCAACGTAGTTACACAACACGATATCAAGCTCTTTAACTCCACGGCGGCAGTGCCATTTTATTTTTGATAAATTACTCATGTTGCTAGTAAACGCCCTTGCTCATTTCATCTTGCGTTTAATCATTTTACTCTTGATTTTCGCGATGACCTTGGCAGGGTTTAAGCCTTTTGGGCAGGCTTCGGTACAGTTCATAATGGTGTGACAGCGGTATAGCTTAAACGGGTCTTCTAAATCATCGAGCCGTGCTTCGCTTGCTTGATCACGTGAATCAGCAATCCAACGGTATGAGTTTAACAATGCGGCTGGGCCGAGGTACTTATCACTATTCCACCAATAACTGGGGCAACTGGTTGAGCAACAAGCACAGAGAATACATTCATAAAGTCCATCTAACTTTTCTCGTTCTTCTACCGTTTGCAGGCGTTCTTTATCAGGTTCTACTTCTGCATCATTTTTCATCCACGGCTCGACAGATGCGTATTGCTCATAAAAATGAGTTAAGTCAGAAACTAAGTCTTTAATTACAGGTTGATGTGGTAGAGGGTAAATTTTTATATCACCTTCGATATCGGCAATAGCTTTTGTGCAAGCCAGGGTGTTCCCGCCATCAATATTCATTGCACATGAGCCACAAATCCCTTCTCGGCAAGAGCGACGTAGTGCAACGCTTGAGTCCAGTTCATCTTTAATTTTCAATAAACCATCTAGCACCATCGGCCCACAATTATCCATATCAACCTCAAAAGTGTCGGTTCTGGGGTTTTCACCGCTTGCAGGGTCATAGCGGTAGACGATGAATTTACGGGTATTTTTTGGTTTTTCTCCAGCATTATTATTTGTCGCAGAAAAGGTTTTACCTATTTTGACAATGGAATTTACTGGTAATTTGAATTCAGCCATGAGTTTTAAACCTTATCTTTGGAGTCTATCCTAGTAAACGCGCTTTTTGGGTGGGATGACTTCACAGTCTTCCGTTAAGGTGTACATATGCACAGGACGATAATCAAACTTGACCGTGCCTTTATCATCGACCCACGCAAGTGTATGCTTCATCCACTCATCGTCATTCCGATCAGGGAAATCTTCTCGCGCATGACCACCACGGCTTTCTTCACGGTTAAGTGCACCAGCAATTATAGTTTGAGCTTGGACTAATAAATTTTCTAGCTCTAAGGTTTCCAATAAATCGGTATTCCATTGCATGCCACGATCGGTTATTCCCACATCGGTAAAGCTATCAAAAACTTTTTGCATTTCTGTAACGCCTTCTTGCATAGTTTTTCCGGTGCGAAAAACGGCTGCATACTTTTGCATGGTGCGTTGCATTTTGTCTCTAATTTGACCGGTTGGGATGCTCCCGTTAGCATTTCGTGTTTTATCAAAGCGCACTAATAAAGCATCAAAAATATCATCCGATAAAACTTTATGTGGTGTGTTAGGCTTAATCAATTCAGCTGCTCGAATCGCAGCTGCGCGGCCAAAAACAATAATATCCAATAATGAATTAGAGCCTAAACGATTCGCCCCATGCACGGAAACACAGGCACATTCACCAATTGCCATTAAACCCGGAACGGTTTTATCAGGGTCATCGCCTTCAAGTGTGACCACCTCACCTTTGTAATTGGTGGGAATACCTCCCATATTGTAATGCACCGTTGGCAATACTGGGATAGGGTCTTTGGTAACATCAACACCAGAGAAAATACGCGCACTTTCTGCGATACCTGGCAAGCGTTCATTAATGACTTCTGGCCCAAGATGTTGTAAGTTTAGGAAAATATGATCTTTGTCTGGCCCAACCCCGCGCCCTTCGTTAATTTCCATCGTCATGGCACGCGAAACCACATCCCGCGAGGCGAGATCTTTCGCATTCGGTGCATACCGCTCCATAAAGCGCTCACCTTCTGAGTTGGTTAAATAACCACCTTCACCACGCACGCCTTCGGTAATTAACACCCCCGCACCATAAACGCCGGTTGGATGAAACTGTACAAACTCCATATCTTGCAGTGGTAAACCAGCACGCAATACCATCGCGCTACCATCGCCCGTGCAGGTATGGGCAGAGGTTGCTGAAAAGTAAGCACGCCCACTACCACCCGTCGCAAGCACCACTTGATGCCCACGAAAACAGTGTAAATCTCCGGTGGTTAAATCCCATGCCATAACGCCTCGGCAAACACCATCTTCCATGATTAAATCTGTCACAAAGTATTCGATATAGAATTCAGCTTTGTGCTTTAGGGACTGTTGATACAACGTATGCAAAATAGCGTGACCGGTGCGATCAGCCGCCGCACAGGTTCGTTGCGCAACACCTTCACCAAAATTAGTCGTCATGCCACCAAAAGGTCGCTGATATATTTTACCGTCATCAGTACGTGAAAAAGGCACGCCGTAATGCTCCAACTCAATCACAGCTGGCACCGCCTCACGACACATATATTCAATGGCATCTTGATCACCCAGCCAGTCAGAACCTTTTACCGTGTCATACATATGCCACTGCCAACTGTCTTCACCCATATTCGCTAGCGCTGCCGACATGCCGCCTTGCGCCGCTACCGTATGACTGCGAGTAGGAAAGACTTTTGTTATACAGGCCGTACTCAAACCAGCACTCGCCATACCTAATGTGGCGCGCAAGCCTGCCCCGCCAGCACCGACAATAACCACATCATGCTCGTGATTGATGATTTTATAATCTGATGATTTGTTTGATGTTGTGCTTGATGACATTTTATTGCCCACCTACTACTATTTTTAAAAGGGACAAAACACCTATCGCCATTGATAAATAGCTTAATAACTTAACTGCTAATATAGCCATACTACGGCGCTTTAAATTAGAAATATAATCTTCAAAAATTACCTGCATGCCCAAATGTGCATGTTTAAATGAGATGATTAGAGTTAAAAACATCATCACAAAATTAAAGGGTGATTTTAGCCAGCTCACCAACACCTCATAGGTGACTTGTGGCAATAAAGCAATGCTGAAGCAAAACCAAATAACCAGCGGTATCAAAGCCAACGCGGTAACGCGTTGCATCATAAAGTGCTTGGTGGCTTCTGCCGACTTGCTTGACCCTTTGGCCACTGGTGAACGTAAATTCGTCATATTGTCATGCATCCTTTACGTTATGAGCCATGTCAACACGGTTAAAATAATAGCTGCAGCAATCACGGCAATGCCAGATTTATGCGCACCTTCAAGATCAAGACCTTTTCCAATATCCCAGAACAAATGTCGGATGCCGTTACAGAAGTGATAATAAAGCGAAAAAGTAAAGCCGAATAAAGTCAACTTACCAAACCAACTTGATAAAAAACCGTGCATACTTTGCCAAGTTGTCGCACCCGAAGCACCTGCAGCGAGTACCCACACCATTAAAAGTAAACCCATGAATAATACGGCGCCGGTAGCCCGATGCAAGATAGAAAGCTTTGCAGTGAGTGGCAGTTTATACACCTGCAAGTGTGGCGACATTGGCCGCTTATCATCCCATGACATGCTGGAAATTACCTAAATGTGAAACAAGATGACTTGATCATAGTACCAAATTTGAATTGTTGCTACGGAAGATGACGCACTTGTAAATATTCTTTGGTTTGCATCTCTTTAAGCCGACTAACAGTACGCTTAAATGGCTCTTTTAATTTACTGGAAACATAGATTTTTTCAGCCTCAGCTTGCGCTGTCACAATTAAATTTACCTGCAAATCATAGAAAATATCAATCATATTGGTAAAACGACGTGCGGCATCATCCATATTGCTATCCATAATTGGAATGTCAGAAATCAATATGGTGTGATAAATCTTGGCGATTTGTGAATAATCAGCGATTGATCGGGGCGAGTTACAAAGCTCTTCAAAGCTAAGCCACACAATACCATCTGCCCACATTTCGACCGGTATTCGACGTCCATTGATAATAATATCTTGCCTATCTTTATGTAAATTAATTGCCGAAAGTTCATCAAAACGTTGTTGCAAAAACTGCTTAGAGTGATCACCTCTAAGTACGGCATACAAGTCTCCCTGAGATAATCGCTTTAACCGATAGTCCAACTCTCCGCCCATTTCAATGACTTGTGTGTGTTGCTCTAACAATTTGATCGCGGGCTTAAAACGCTCTCGTTGCAAGCCGTTTTTATAAAGCTCATTAGGCGGGCTATTTGATGTTGTTACCAACATCACACCATAGCCAAAAAGGTGTTCAAATAATTTGCCCAATAACATCGCATCGGTAATATCAGTAACGTGCATTTCATCTAAAACCAACAACCTTGATTTTTCAGAAAAGTGTTTAGCAACGATTTTTAATGGATCAACAACGCCTTCTAACTGATTTAGCTCCTCATGAACCAAATGCATAAAGCGATGAAAATGTAGCCGTATTTTTCTTTTTATAGGAACCATTTTATAAAATAGATCAACCAAGTGCGTTTTACCGCGCCCTACACCACCCCATACATAAAGGCCTTTTTTGCTTACAGGAGGGATAGTTTTTGTCGACTTTTTAAAAAATAAATCTTTAAGTGATATGTGTGGGAGCGATGCTAATACGCTGGAAGTACCAGAATTTAATAAATCATTATAAATATTCTGCAACGCTACAATAACGACTTCTTGATGTGGGTCAGGGTCTAATTCACCAGCGTCTATACTGGCTTGATAGTATGATAATAAAGTCTTGCCAGACTGCTCTGGTTTTTGATCCAACTGATTAATCACCCGCAAACTCACACAAAGCAAAGACGGGACAAATCAGTTCATCACGAAGTTTTTTACTGCCACCGAGATCGGGCAAATCAACGACAAAACAGCTTTCAATGATGTTCGCATCCAGCTGACGCAGTAGTTTTATTGCAGCTGTCGCTGTGCCGCCAGTGGCTATCAAATCATCAATCAATAAAACGCGGTCATTCGGTTTTACGCAGTTTGTATGTATTTCGATGCTGTCTTCACCGTATTCTAGTTGATAGCTTTGCGAGATTGTATCACCGGGTAATTTACCAGCTTTGCGTACTGGAATAAAACTTGCGCCTAGCTCATAGGCAACAACAGTGCCAAAGATAAAACCGCGTGCTTCAACCCCTGCAACAGCTGTAATATTTTGATGAAGGTAGCGCTGCACAATGGTATCAATGGTTATGCGCAAAGCGATTGGCTCTTCCAGTAGTGTTGTGATATCCCTATATTGAACCCCAGGTTTTGGGTAATCGGGGATAGTGCGAATGGCCGCTTTTATAATATTACGCATAACAACATGACAAACTAGCGACGACTAACGATAGCCAACACCAGCAACATGCTTGTATAGGGTTGCCATATCTTTTGAGCTATTGCGAATTAACTTATCCAAGCTCATAACAACAAATTCTAATAAGTTTACTGAAATATACGAATGCTCAACACATAAGCGCTTGTACATTGGATGAGATATGGCGAGTAATTTTACGCCGTTTTTCTTACCAGAACGTAAACGAATTGAACGTGGTTGACGGTCAAAAAATGACATTTCACCCGCAAGACAACCTGCTTCGATTCGCCCCACATCCATCTCTTTACTACCCTCTTCATTTACCAGTCGAATTCTACCCTCTAATACCAAATAAAATTCATCACCCACCTCACCAATATCAGCGATGATTTTATCCGGCTCAGTCTCAATAATATTGGTAAATTTTAAAAATGTTGCTACTTCCTCATTCGTCAGTGCTTCACAAAATTTGGGGCAAGCTTCCATGACTTGTTGAACAAGTGCGTCAGATACATTGGCAGTCATCGTTAGTTCCTTTATTATAAGTCTGCAAGAAGTATACGCCTTCGCTATACTGCATTCGATAACTTTTTAAGGTAGAAATAAAAAATGAGCATTAGTAATGAAGCCGTAAGCGAGCTAATTAAACAACAATTCCCCGATGCAACCATTACGGTAAATGGTGACGGTTATAAATATGAAACCACTGTTATTTGTAAAAGCTTTGAGGGCTTGAATACACTCAAGCGGCATCAAGCGGTTTATGCATCGGTTAACAGCGCTATTACCTCGGGCGACTTACATGCACTTACGATTACCGCCAAAACACCTGACGAAGCTTAAACTATGGCTGATGTCACCACACATGACTTAGATGCGCGTCGTTTGTTATGCCCAATGCCGGTAATTCGCACCCAACAATTAATTGAATCATTGGGTGAATCGGCAAATGGTGATCACATCAAAGTACGCTGTACAGACCCTGGGGTGCTTTACGATATTCCTGCTTGGGCAAAAGTGCACGGGCATATATTAATTGATACGCTTGATGATGATTACGAATATACGGTGATTATTCAAATTAACTATACTTTAGAATCTAGCTAAATATGCACAGTCACTCTCATAGCCATCATGGTCACAGCCACGAGCAAAATACCGAGAAGCCCGGTACTGTTCGTTATAAAGAAACCCGCAATGTAACTTTAGTTGGCATGGTGGTGAACATTGGTTTATCACTCGCCCAGCTAATCGGCGGTACGTTTACTCACTCACAAGCACTCATCGCGGATGGAGTTCATACCTTATCTGATCTTGCCAGTGATGTGGTTGTGTTAATAGCTGCTAAATTAGCCAGTAAAGATGCAGATGATGATCACCCTTATGGGCATGGACGCTTCGAAACAATTGCCACAGTTATTTTAGGCTTGGCACTGGCGGGAGTCGCAGTAGGCATTGCGATTAATGCCATTGGTCGCATCATGAATCCTGAACGTTTATTACAGCCAGAACCCTTGGCATTATTATTTGCAGCACTCGCCATTGTAAGTAAAGAAGGCTTGTATCAATACACAATGGTGGTAGCTAACCGGCTTAACTCTAAAATGCTTAAAGCGAATGCATGGCACCATCGTTCTGATGCTATTTCATCCCTTTTAGTTGCTATTGGGGTAGCGGGAAGTGTATTTTTAGAAATTCCTTGGCTGGATGCGGCGGCCGCTATTGTTGTTGCGGTGATGATATTTTATATGGGTGCACAGCTAATTCTAGATAGCACGATGGAATTAGTCGACACTGCGCTAGATCCACAGCAAACCGCAAAGATTGGTCAATTCATAAGCAGCATCGAAGGAGTCGATCATATGCATTTGTTACGCACCCGTAAAATGGGTAACAATGTATTAGCTGATGTTCACCTGCAAGTTAACTCTTACCTAAGCGTTTCTGAAGGACATTATATTGCCGAGCGAGTCATCCACGAGTTACGTCATGAGTTTCCAGAAATGCATGATATAACAGTGCATATTGACCCAGAGGATGATGAGACCTGCAGCCCATCAAAAAACTTGCCGAGCCGTAATCAGATAATGGCTGAACTATATCCTTTACTACAAAAAAACCAAGTCGATAAAGATATTAGTAATATTGTTCTACACTATATTGATGGCAAGATTGAAATAGAAATTATTGTGGCACAACCACAAAATGATAAAAGCCTCGCGGCATTAAACGATGCCTGCAAGCAATGTAAAGATGTTAGATCAATTACGGTGAATCAAAAGCTAATGTAGTCCATGTTAAATTCAATTATTAAGAGGTAAACAATGATAAAGCTCAGACCGCGAGAAATTATTACACCCCGCCCATCCATGTCGTTAACCGTCCCAGATGGAATGTCGCCGGTAGAGTTTTTTAACAGTGCTGCAAACCTTAAAAACCTTGCAGAAGAAAACGGCTTATTCAGGACCCCAGAAGATTTATTAATGTACCGTAAGCTGATTGGCCACAGCACTGAATTTGATACCTCTATTATTTTAGACACCTCAAGACGCATCCTCGACCCACTCGGTAGGCCAGTTCGACGTGATCAGCTAAGTCGCCAGCAAAAAAAGGTCTGGTCGCAAATGACCACCATTTTAATGGAATACATGCTGGAAAAATATCCAGACCCGAAAAAGCATCTAGTGCTTTGTGGCGAAGCCAGTTTGGATTCAACATGGCCCTTAAATAAACCTGGCGTACCCAGTATTCGGATGATACATAATCACTTTATGGTCTTCCCTATTGCTGATCTAAAAGCTTCAAAAGAGGCCGATGCAAACAACCCCAACCTTACGGATAGTGGTCATAACACTTTATTTTTGCGCCATCTCAGTGATGCTTATCATGAGTTTTTAGATGTGCTTGATTTACAGCTTTTAAAATTTCTACCTTCGGAAGATTGCGCGCTTGAACTAACCGGCTTCCCTCAAGGTCTTCCTAGCTGGGAGCTTATTGGCGGTGCGGAGAAACTTCACGACCAATATTTTTGGTATGAGTTTGAACAGGTCTTACGAGGCTTCTTGGATTTTTACCGTACCTTCTTTTCGTTAGTGGCAACCGGTGATGAGCGCATCCCAAAAGAAGCAAACTTTCCCAACCAAGTGGCAGATGTGTTACTCGGCAATACTCAGTTTTTACGCGTGGCACGTGATTTACGTGAGCAAGTTATCCAAGACCCACAATTTGCCAATGAAATTCGCTGGCGACCCGCCTACAAACAAATACTTTACCGTGACGATAAAGGTCGTTTAATTGTCACCATTTCACAAAACTCGGTCGGTAACGCCATTACCGAATTATTAGGCATTGTCGTTAATCGCGTGGAAGATAATAAAGAATACGGCAAGCGAGAACCCGCATTAGTAGGACGACTTTTAGAAGCAAGACAACGCTTAATTGATGCTAACTTGGGAGAGGCAATTTCAGGGCCTTGTTGGCCAAATGGTGAGTTTATTGATTGCCGTAAAACATAAGATATGACTGCACGAGTCAAGCTAACGGCTTATTAAAAAGGCGACAACATTTAGTCGCCTTTTTTTACTTGACTTACTTGTACTTAACTACAGGACGTTTCTCAGCCATCCAACCCATAATACCATGGGTTACATTAAGCACATTTTTATAACCAAGTTGCTGTGCTATCGCCTGACTAGCCGCTTGCGTTCTACTACCAGTGCGACACATTAAAGCGACGGTTTGATCAGGCTTCGCAAGCGCGGTGAATTGCGGAACAAACTTAGGATTTATTCGTCCCGTATTATCAAAAAAGGTAATCGTATTAGCACCTTTAACAATACCTGTTTGTTGCCACTCTTCCTGTCGGCGAATATCAACTAAAACAACTTTCTTTTGATCAAGTAAGCTCTGTAGCGTTGCATTATCAATATTACTATAACCACCCGCCTGTTTTACAGGTGCTGATGCGACAGATTTTGGTGCAACATTTTTGTTTGTTGAAGTATCAGCATTACAAGCAGACAGAGGAATAATTACACTCAACAATGCAACTTTTAAAAAATTAGATGTCATAAGACTATCTCCAAATTATGAAAATACAGTTCTTCGAATAAACGAAGTGCATAGTACGCGTTTTGCTTTAGCAAATAAAATATCAATACGATTTATGGGTTACATCAGACGTTATTGCTTAAAAATAGTTCATTTAGCTTTGACATAAGCATGACATAAAACATGAATTTGGCTATGATGAAGAAAATAAAAAGTATAAATCTATACTCTTGTGAGAGTAAAAAAGTGTTAAGGGAATTAAACATGTCGGGTCAATTTTTCAGAACTATTTTCAGCATCTGCATTACTTGTAGTATTTTAACAGCCTGTGCAGGAAAAGATGTAAAACCCACTTCTAAAGATGATGCTACCGCAGTATCTTCAAATGATGATACAAGCAAAGGCTTGGCCAGTAAAAATTCTGTCGATAACAAAAAGGCAGCATTAAAAGCTCCCTCAAAGTTTGGCAAAATTAAAAAGCGTAAAATACCCAACCGCCCACGTGGAGGAACAGTTGTCAGTAAAGCCTTTGCCGATAACTTGATGGCTAACAGAAAAAAAGAAGCGGAGCGTTTCTTAAAGCAAGGCGCAGACCCAAGTACTGTAACAGCAGCAGGAGAGCCTGTTTTATACACAGCACTACGCTTAAACCAAAATGGAATGGCAGATAATCTTATTCTTTTTGGTGCCGATGTGAATGCTAAAACATCGGCTGGGCGCACACCATTACATTTGGCAGTAGAAAAAGCAGACACCAAATTTGTGAAACTACTATTAGAAAATGGTGCTGATGCAAATACAACAAGCCGGTCTGGTGAAACACCGTTAACGATAGCGATACAAAAAGGGCAGGCTGGCATTGTAGGTTATTTATTAAAATACCAAGCAGACCCAAATAAAAGTGCAAAAGGTGGTAACCCACTACATATGGCAATAGCTAGAGCACAAGTAAATATCGTTGATAGCCTCTTAAAATATGGCGCCAATACAAACACAGGTAGTCAAAAAGGCACACCACTACAAATTGTACTCAAAAATGGTAATGTGAAAATTGCAGAATTATTAGCAAGTAATAAAGCTGACGTGAATATAACCGATGGCATTGGTGAGTCTTTATTACATAAAGCGGCAGCAAAAGGTCAACTAGGTTTTGCAAAAGTAATAATAGCAAATGGTGCCGATGTTAACGCGCGAGACCAGTCAAAAGAAACACCGCTACATGAAGCTGCAGCCAAAGGCCATACCGAGGTTGTAAAGTTACTCCTATCAAAAGGAGCTGACCTTTACGCAAAAACAGAAAAAAACTGGACAGCTTTACATGAGGCTGCTCGCTTTGGCTACCCTGACACAGCATCTTATTTAATTAGCAAAGGTCTCAGCCGCAATGCATCGAATAGTGACGGAAAGACACCAAAAGGGCTTGCCAGCCATTTAAAGCACGGTGACGTTGTTGAGGTATTAAAGTAACGTCAACCAACCTCTTTGCTATCTGAGGATAAAAATTTCCCGAAATTCGCAAAAACAATAACTTAACGCTATAATGTCCCGTTTTGCGAAGTTAGGTATTAACATGTCTAAAGCCGTTATTGGTGTAGTAATGGGTAGCAACAGTGATTGGCACATTATGTCGAAAGCTGTTGAGCAGTTAAAAGTCTTTGGTATTGCGCATGAATACAAAGTTGTTTCTGCTCACCGTACCCCCGACCTCCTTTTTGAATATGCTAGCAGTGCGAAACAGCGCGGCTTAAAAGCAATCATCGCAGGAGCTGGCGGTGCAGCACATTTACCCGGAATGTTAGCCGCAAAAACAACAATACCCATTTTAGGTGTGCCTGTTCCATCGCGTCATTTAAACGGTGTTGACTCACTACACTCAATCGTACAGATGCCAGCAGGTATTCCTGTGGCAACATTTGCGATTGGCGAGGCGGGTGCTACCAACGCCGCTTTGTTCGCCATATCATTACTTGCTAACACGGATAATGCATTGGCAAACAAGCTTGATGCATTTCGTGAAACACAAAAACAAACGGCCATGAACATGGCACTACCACCAGAGTAAATTATGAAAAAAGCCTTATTACCAGGATCAACATTAGGCATGCTCGGTGGTGGGCAACTTGGCAGATTATTTACCCTATCTGCACGCTCTATGGGCTATAACGTAATCGTGTTAGAACCAGACCCTGACAGCCCTGCCGCACAGTTTGCTAATCAACATATCATTGCCGCCTATGATGATGAGGCTGCACTGATACAACTCGCATCCACTTGTGATGTAATTACGACTGAGTTTGAAAATATCCCTTCCGATGTACTTAACAAACTCAATGAAACATGTCCTGTTCACCCATCTGCCAGTGCGCTAGAAAAAGCCCAAGATCGTATTGTTGAAAAGGCCTTTATTCTGTCCTGCGGTTTATTGCCTGTTCCTTATGTTGCAATAAAGTCAAAATCTGATATTGCTAAAGCTAGCAGTGAATTATCATTCCCTGCAATTTTGAAAACTGCTCGTTTTGGCTATGATGGTAAAGGCCAGCAAACTATAAAGTCAGCCGACGATATTGAAGAAGCTTTTATGCAAGCCAACCAAGCACCGTGTGTTTTAGAGCAATTCGTTGACCTTGATTGTGAAATTTCGGTAATTTTAGGCAGAAATGAGAGCGGTGAATCTCAATGTTTACCCATCCCCGAGAATATTCATAAAGATGGTATTCTCTATCAAAGTTTAGTGCCTGCACGCATAGACGATAATATTGCACAAGCAGCTGAGGCTGCGGCAAAGAGGCTAGCTGATAAATTAGACTATGTTGGTGTATTAGCGGTTGAGTTTTTTGTCACGAAACAGGGTGAGTTACTGGTCAATGAAATGGCTCCACGCACCCATAATAGTGGGCATTATAGTATTGATGCTTGTGTGACTTCCCAGTTTGAACAACAAGTCCGAATGATTTGTGACCTACCTTTCGGAGATACTCGCTTGCTGAGCCCTGTCGTGATGACGAATATGTTGGGAGACTTATGGTATGGAAAGCAGAATAATGATAATTTGCACTTGCCGGATTGGAATAAACTCCTAAAAAGCCAGCCTACAAAGCTCCATTTATATGGAAAAAAAGAAGCTCGACCTGGGCGCAAAATGGGGCATTACTGCACGCTTTCTGATAGTGTGGAGTCAGCAAAACAAGAAGCTGATAAAATTCATAAAACGCTTTCAGCTTAGGCTGTTAACTGCAAACCGCTAAAAGGGATAAACATGGATCTTAATATATTAGTAAAAGCTCACTCAGGTATCGCCTATCTTGTGCTACTCATTTATGTTGTTAGAGGCATTATGATGCTGGCCAGCTCCAGTCTAACAAATTCACGTAGCGTTTTAGGCTTTGCCTCACTTGTTACACTAGCACTATTTGGTTTAGGTGTTTTTATTGCCTTTGAAAAGCATTTAAGTTTTGTCGATGGCTTTGTGCTCAGTAAGATTATTGGTTTGTTACTCTTTGTAGCCTTCGGGGTTGTCGCACTCAAGCAAGGTTTATCAAAACCTATTGCCAGCCTTCTTTGGTTATTAGGTTTGGCAGCCTTTGTTTATACCTACTTAATTGCTACACATAAGTTAGTACCCTTTTTTTAGAAGATAAAAAACATGCTAGATGCAAAACAACTTGCAGAATACCGCAAAGATATTTCTTTTTCAGAAACCCTCTGTGAGCAACCCTTAAAATTTAACAGTACTTGGGGTATCTTCTCACCAAGAGAGATTGATGCAGGTACGCACCTACTAATGAAGTACATCAAAATAAATCAAGATGACGATTGTTTTGATCTGGGCTGTGGTTATGGCCCTATTGGTTTAACCATGGCCAAACTTGCGCCCAGTGGGCAAACCCTATTAGTCGATAAAGACTTTATGGCGGTTGAGTACGCTAATAAAAATGCTACCTTAAATAATATTCAAAATGCTAAAGCTCAGCTTAGTAATGGTTTTCAACACATAGATCATGCTCTAAAATTTAACGTTATTGCCTCTAATGTACCTGCTAAAGTTGGCAAAGAAATGATGTCATTGATGTTACATGATGCACATCAAGCTTTAAAAAATGATGGCCGTTTATACTTAGTCACCGTTAATGGCTTACGCCAATATATGAAGCGAAACTTAAAAGAAATTTTTGGCAATTACAAAAAACTAAAACAAGGCAAAGCTTACACAATACATCTCGCAACAAAAAATTGAGAATAATAAATGAAAGACGAAGATGACCAAATTACTTTTTTTTACAGCTGTGATACTCAGTTAGATATTTTTAAACTTATTGGTGAATCTATAGTCAATGAAGAACACTTTTTAATTAAATTTTATGATGAGTTCGCGGTTGATATTTATATGTTACTAGATCGACCTAAGTCTAATTTTATCGCTATAGATTGGGATAATACGATTAGTGCTGACAAAAAATTTTTCTTAAAGCTAATTAAAAAACTACAAACAGCAGGATACACCCCATTTGTTTGTACTTTACGCGCACCAGACAAAGAAAGTATTAAAGAAATAAAAGATGTTCTTGAAGAGGTAAATATTGCTATTTACTTAACTGACGGAAAACCTAAAAGAAAATATATGAAAGAGTTGGGCGTAAAAGTACACCTATGGATCGATGATTTTTATCCAGGGATCTGTGGTGAATCATGCAAAATGCTAACAAGGAACAATATTGTATGAGTCAAACAAGCGCCGTAATTAACGAAAAAGTAATTCATCAATTCATTGCAGGGGATTACCAGCAAATCCATTGCGACAAATGCGAAATGACATTTCTAACCAATGTCTATATGTTTGATGATAATCATGTGTTGTTAGAAAAACGCTCTTTAGGTTTAGAGTATTATTGCGGTGCAATCCATAGCCAAGGCTTACACAAAGTCCCTAATATTCATCGCGTTGGTATCTTAGATGAGGAAGATAATATTGTAGAAAGCCCCAGTCAGGAAGAGATTTATTCAGGCGATGAAACAGATTTACGTTTTATCTATGTGATGGAAAAACTCCAGCATTTAGATGAAGCTGACAGTGCTTATTTTGATGAATGTACACAAAATTTTGACTGGAAATCGGATGTTGATCGCTTAGAGATTGTTGCTGGTATCACTGAACGTTACAATGCTGAACTTGCCCAAGATATTACAAAGTTATACCATTTTTATAAAAAACATGAGGGTGTGCTCGCTTGGGATTTACACGGGGATAACTTAATGCAGCGCATCAACACTGGGGAAGTTGTTATTCTTGATCCTTTTACACGTAGAGCCTAAATCAGCACGCCTCAAACTAATTGTTTCTTGCACTAATCCTCAATGAAAACTTCCATTGCATCATTTAAAAAAGCCCATCCTTTAGTGCTAGGCCAATATCGACTTCCTTCTGACTTTAGCAAACCATTTTCAGTTATTTGAGCTAATTTTTTCTCAACTTTCGTAAAGTCTAGCCCCGTTCTCGCTGCAAATAATTCTGCTGAAAAGCCATCTTTTAAACGTAATGCGTTAAGCATAAACTCAAAGGGGCGATCCTTTTCTGCCACATAATGTGTTGATGAACGTGGTTCATTGAGCAGTGCTTGCCTCATATACTGCTCCGGATGACGATGCTTTAAATGGCGAATAATACTGCCATCCGGCATACTTAATTTACCATGCGCACCCGCACCAATGCCTAAGTAATCCCCATACTGCCAGTAATTATTATTATGATGACACTGCCGCTTAGGCTTGGCGTAAGCCGAAACTTCATATTGATTAAACCCTGCCCCAGCCAATACGCTTTGCCCCGCTTCTTGCAACTCCCACAGTAGCTCGTCGTTTGGCAATGCCGGTGGCGCATGATGAAATAAGGTGTTTTCTTCTATAGTAAGCTGATACCAACTAAGGTGCTGAGGCGAGCATTCAATCGCTTGCTGCAGGTCATCTAGCGCTTGCTGTGTTGATTGTTGTGGCAAACCAAACATTAAATCCAAATTAAAGTTATCAAAGCCTGCTTGCTTGGCAATGCTCGCTGCTTTTACAGCTTCTGTTGAATCGTGTACCCGCCCCAATGCCTTTAGCTTAGTATTACTGAAACTTTGTATACCAATTGAAAGCCGATTAATGCCTGACTCTCTATAGGCACTAAAGCGGTTTTGTTCAAAGGTACTGGGGTTTGCCTCCAAGGTGATTTCTGTATTAGGTCGGATTGGCAAGCGCTCACGCAAGCCAGACATTAGCAATTCAATCGCCTTTGCAGAAAATAAACTTGGGGTTCCACCACCAATAAAAATAGATACTATCGGACGCCCCCAAATATGCGGTAATTCGGTTTCTAAATCTTTTAATAGTGCTTTTACATAATCAAACTCAGGAACTTCATTACGTGCCTCATGCGAGTTAAAATCGCAATAAGGACACTTTTTAATACACCATGGGATATGAACGTATAAGCTAAGAGGAATTGGCTTCATAACACTTGTGTAGTGGGTTTAATGTGGTTACTCAACTTAACAAACTCTTCAACACTTAAGGTCTCTGCGCGTGCGCTAGGGTCAATATTCAAACTTTCAATTTCTTCACTACTTATCAGTTTTTTCAGGTTATTACGTAATGTTTTACGCCGCATTGAAAAAGCTTGAGCAACAACTGATGCTAACTTTTTTTCATCATCAGCCTTTTGGTCAAAAAACTTTCGAGGGATTAACCTTAGGATTGCTGAATCTACTTTAGGAGGAGGCGAAAAAGATTCTGGTCCCACGAAAAACAAGTATTCCGTCTCACAAAAATACTGCACCATCACAGATAACCTACCGTAGGTTTTACTGCCAGGTTTCGCGGTAATTCTCTCTACCACTTCATTTTGCAACATGAAGTGCATATCAGAAATTTTTGAAGCGGACTCGAGAAGATGAAAGATCAAAGGCGTAGATATATTATAGGGTAGGTTACCTACCACCCTTAAAGTACCACCCTTTTCTAGCTGATCAAACTCAAACGTTAGAGCATCTTGCTCATGTATTTGTAACGAGGCTAGATTCTTTAGTTTTAACCGTGCTATTACATCACGATCAATTTCAACAACATGTAAAGCTGATAAGGCATCTAAGAGAGGGAAGGTAAGGGCTCCTAGCCCCGGCCCTATTTCAACAATATTATCATCCACTTGCGGGTTTATTTCATAAATAAGCTTTTGAATAACACCTTGGTCATGCAAAAAATGTTGTCCGAAACGTTTCTTTGTTTTGTATTTTTGCATAATTAAGTTTTCTCACCTAGAAACAAAATAGCCTCCATTTCTGGAGGCTATTATAACAATTAACGGCTGCTTTTATTTATGGGCGTATCTTTAACTCAACACGACGATTAGACTTTCTACCTTCTGCAGTATTATTGTCAGCTATTGGTTTTTGATCACCATACCCTTTAGCAACTAACCTGCTTGCTTCAACACCTTGTTTAATGAGTTCAATCATCACACTATTTGCACGTCGTTGAGAGAGAGACTCATTAAGAGCACTTCCTCCTTGATTATCCGTATGACCTGATATTTCTAACTTCAAGCTTGGGTTTTTCTTAATCGTTGCCGCTGCCGCATTTATAACAGGTAAAGACTCTGTCGTTAAATTAGCAGACCCCGTAATAAAGTTAACCCCCTCTAAAGTAATATTTTCGGTAGATCCGCAACCAAACTCATTCACCTTTGAGCCTGCACTGGTGCTAGGACACATATCAGCAGCATCCGCTACTCCATCTTTATCTGCATCATCAATATTAGGGCAGCCCTGAGCATTCACCTCGCTACCAGCAGGAGAATTTAGACATTTATCTGAATGATCTAAAACACCATCTTTATCCCCGTCAGCGGTAGCATCTGCTAGCTTTTTTGATAAATCATCGTTAGCAGCACCTAGTTTTTTACAAGACTCTTTTAAGCCATTCAACTCACTCTTGCTTGCCTCTAAAGCTGCTAAAGACTTATTTTTTTCAGCATCAATATTAGCAAGCTTACTTTTTAAATCAATAATTTCTGCATTACAAGACTCTACTGCGCCAGCGTTAGTTGCTAATTTATTTTCAGCTTCGGCTAATTTAGCTTTTAATTCCGCAGTACCATCATTCAACATTCTATAAGCAGCTTGCAATGCAGTTAATTCTGTTGCCGATTGACCTAACGCATTTAGCTTTCTAGCTTGTGAGCCAGCACTAGCTTCTAAACTGCCAACTTTAGACTCTAAGGTTTTATTTACATTACTGAGTTCAGCTAACTTCTTTTTAAGTTCTACATTTTCATCGTTACGCGCTTTATAAGCACTTTGCAGAGCGCCTAACTCTGTCGCTGACTGCCCCAAGGCATTAAGCTTTCTCGCTTGTGAGCCAGCGCTAGCTTCCAAGCTACCTACTTTAGATTGTAAGGTTTTATTTAGATTACTGAGTTCAGCTAACTTCTTTTTAAGTTCTACATTTTCATCATTACGCGCTTTATAAGCACTTTGTAGAGCGCCTAACTCTGTCGCTGACTGCCCCAAAGCATTAAGCTTTCTCGCTTGTGAGCCAGCACTAGCTTCCAAGCTACCTACTTTAGATTGTAAGGTTTTATTTACATTACTGAGTTCGGCTAACTTCTTTTTAAGTTCTGCGTTTTCATCATTGCGCGCTTTATATGCACTTTGTAAAGCCGTTAATTCTGTTTCCGACTGGCCAAGGGCGGTAAGCTTCCTTGCTTGAGCTCCTGCATTTGATTCTAATGCACCTAACTTTGATTGTAGTGATTTATTTGCATTATCAAACTCTTTAATTTTTTCTTTTAAAACAGTGACTTCGTCGTTACGGGCTTTATAAGCACTCTGTAATGCGGTTAATTCAGATGCTGACTGACCTAAAACCATTAGCTTTCTTGCTTGAGCACCAGAGTTTGCCTCTAAAGTAGCTAGCTTTGATTCTAATGATTTGTTTGCACTATCAAAATCGGCCAGTTTGGCTTTTAATTTCGTAATCTCCTCTTTGCTTGAACTTAAAGCGCTTGCGGTCTTTTCTTCTAGCTGTTTGGTTTTTTGTTCAAAACTTGCTACTTGGTCAGCACTTTCACTTTGTTCTTTAGTTAGCGTCTCAATAATTGCTCGGCTATCAGCAAGTTGATTTTGAGTATCCGCTAAAGACTGCTCCATTGAGCTAATTTTTCCTTTTGAGGCTGCGGCTGCTTTATCATAATGTTGCTTTAACGCAAGCAGCTCATTTTTTGCACTATCATCGCATTTCACTGGTGCAACAACAGGTGATGCTGCAGCTACGGGAGGCATTGGAAAGGCTATAGGGGCCGGCGGTGGGCTATTAAAAAACGGCCCAAGTGGCGGTAAAGGTAAAGCAGCAGGCATGGGAGTTGGAACCATTTTATTCGCGACGCTTTCAGGCACAGGCACGCAGTCTGCCCACATAATAGGTGCTTGAGTATTATTCCAAATGGGCGGTGGTGGTGGTGGCGCTTGCATACCAAAGTTATTAAAAAAGGGAGGGGCTTCCGCAGAAGCCTGTTGGGCTAATACGACTAACAATGTACTAGCGAGGAATGTTCTTAGCGGTTTTTTCATTCAACTTCTCCAAGTAAAATAATTAAAATTTATAATATTGGCAAATTAGCAACTTAACCAAAGTGCGCCTACTGTATTAGCCTTTACCACCCATCAAAAAATCTCTGCGTGCGGCAGCGATAGTAATCGTAAAGCCTGCAATCACATCAATAAACGACATGACGGCTAAAAATAAAAAGGTCGAGTCCCCTTTGCCTCCGATACTCCAAGGAAAAATCATCCACACCACCAAATACGCAACAAATGTGATCGTTGACAATGTATGGTCAACTATTGAAATTTTCGTGGTGCGGGTTGATTTGAACAGCTCAATATACAGAACGACCAAACCTACCAAAACAGCAATATCACCCCACGTTGGCTTCCAAATATTACCTGACGGTAATCCAACATGAAAAACTACATAGTTAAGCTTTTCTGGAAACAATCCAAATTGGTGACCTCCCCAAAAGCCTACTAATAAAATTGCAAATAACGGAATATAGTTAAAAATGGCCATGCCATTACCTAGTCTTATCGAATGCCCATTCTATGGGTGTTAACGAGATCAAGCAACTTATATCATTCCCAGATCGAAAACCCAATGATAGCACAAGCCTTTGATTCCATAGAACATCCCCAACCGTATGGCTTTTCGAATATACTGGGCTAACTAAAGATATGAAACCAAAGTCTTGTACTCTCATTCGCGTTTCTATCTGGAGATTAGGATTTTACGACAGTTCTATCAGATACTCATAAGAAAAGCCTTCTAATAAGCTTGATTATAACGATTTTTTGGTAATTATCCGTAAATGGTTAAAAATTGCCCGATTCCGTAAAACACTTAAGTCGTGATCACGTAATCATGCGTTACGTCTGCCGTTTTGCCCAGCATGATCGAGGCAGAGCAATATTTTTCAGCTGATAATTCAATCGCGCGCTGTACCCGTTTTTCTGATAAATCATTGCCTTTAATAATAAAATGCAAATGAATTTTGGTGAATACTTTCGGCTCCTCACTGGCGCGCACTGCGGTTATTTCGACCTCACAATCAATAAGGTCTTGCTTGCTTTTTTTCAGCATTGAAACAACATCAAAGGATGCACAGCCACCTAAGCCAAGCAGCAACATTTCCATGGGGCGGATGCCTAAGTTTCTGCCACCAAATTCTGGCGGGCCATCCATTACGACAGAATGACCGCTACTCGATTCACCCACAAAGCTCATATTATCTAACCACTTTACGCGTGTTTTCATAGGACTGATAACTCCTTTTCAATTTCATCCATTAGCAAGCCCGAAATATTGGCAGAATAAATTTCATCCAGCTCGCGAATACAGGTTGGGCTGGTGACATTTATCTCGGTTAAGTAATCCCCAATCACATCTAAGCCAACAAACATTAAGCCCATTTCTTTTAAAACCGGGCCGACTTTGGCGCAAATTTCTAGCTCCCGTTTAGTTAAGTCGCGTCCTTCTGAGCTTGCGCCTGCAGCTAAATTACCACGACCTTCACCTTCGGCAGGAATGCGTGACAAGCCGTGCGGAAACGGTGTGCCGTTAATCAATAAAATACGTTTGTCGCCTTTTTTAAAATCCGGTAAAAACTCCTGCGCCATCACCGTTTGCGTACCATTTTGAGTAATCGCCTCTAAAATCACATTGCGGTTGGTATCTCCTTCTCGTACTTGAAAAATCATTGAGCCGCCCATGCCATCAAGTGGTTTAACAACGATATGCTTAAGTTCTTCCTGAAAGGCTTTAATCCGCTCCATATCACGGGTCACCAAGGTTTTTGGTGAGCAATCAGGAAACATTGCGGTGAATAATTTCTCATTAGCAGAGCGAATACTGGCAGGACGGTTAACGATTAAACAACCTTGTTTTTCTGCCAGCTCAAGCAAGTAAGTGGTGTAAATATACTCCATATCAAACGGTGGATCTTTACGCATCAGCACACTGGATAATTCATGCAAAGGGCGGGTTATCTCCTCACCCAGCGTATACCAAGCTGCCGGATCATCCTTAACACTCACGGGAAACATTCTAGCAAACACCTGCCCATCTTTTAAAAAAAGATCGCCTTGTTGAAAATAATAAAGGTCATATTCTCTACGCTGAGCCTCCAGCATCATGGCGAAGGAACTGTCTTTTTCAATTTTGATTGAATCAATAGGATCCATTAGAACCCCGAGACTTATTTTATTGCTCATTGTTGATACCTCTGTAATCTAACTTAACTCTCATAATAACCCATTGTCGCCTTGTTAGGCAGTACGGTTACACGTGTAAATATGGAGTGAACTCCATATTTACACGATACAATAGAGTCTGACCTATTGACTAAACTTAGGCGATGTATAACAGATATATTCCCAAACATGGCATTAAAAGTTTTATGCAAGAACTGATAAAGTTCTCTGAAAGAAATTACTCAAAAATAACTTTACACTCTAGAAATTACCCTGAGTTAGACTCATGCCCATTACCTTTTTTGGGGCACAAAAAAGCCCACCAATAAGGTGGGCTTTTAAAAGTTTAAGTTACGCTCAGAGCTTACTGAACAGTAACCATTCTTCTTGCTACTGCTGTATTACCATCAATATCAGTAACACTATAATAGATGAAGTAAGCTCCTGCAGTGGAAACATCAACACTTGTACTATCAATTATTACTGAACTTGATAGGTCACCATCAGATGTATCAGTTGCTGTAGCAGTTAATGAACCATCAATTGGCAAAGGCGTTCCCACGGGGTGAGTAATATCACCACCAACTAAATTAATCTCTGGAACATCAGTGTCTTTTACCACTACTGTTCTGGTAGTTGTAACTGTTTTACCAGACTCATCGACTGCAACATAAACAACAACAGTAGTTCCTGCGACAGACGTATCTACTGTACCGTAAGATTTCACTCCAAGATTTTCACCCGTGATTAAAGACTTTGCAGTTGCTCCATACTCAACATAGTTTTCACCAACATTTAAAGCGATAGTTGCTGCTTTACCATCTTTATAACCGCCATTTAACAGAATTTTTGAGCTCTGTGAAAGACCTGGATCATCTTGATAGTAAACAGGTAAACGTGTTGTTAGTGGTCTCTCAGTTGTTTTATTGGTAGTTATACTTATGTAGAAACCTGAATCATCAACCACACTATTATTATCGGTTAATTTAAAGTCATTATTAGGCCCAGTTTGAACAGTAACTTTACCAGAATCATTAATCACATAGTCGAGACCTAGTACAGCACGTTGGCCATCAATAGTTACAGCGTACCACTTATTAGTAGTTGTACTGTTTTGTACAGAACCAATAATTACATTGGTTGCAGATTCTATAATACGAACAACAGGTGGCTTAGTATCTGTTGAAGGAACAGGTGGCTCTCCTGCTGGATCATCTGAACAACTCCCCCATGTACCATACGGGCTTGCTTGGTTAGGCGGTGGGTTTTCAGTTTTTACATCTGCAGCTAACACCGGCAATGTAAACTCTGTACGTTCAAGATACTCTGTACCAGCTACGACAGTAGAAGCTTCAATCGCCTGATCTGACCACCAAGCTCTGCTTTTAGGGTAAACAACCTGTACGACAATTTTACCATTCGCATCTGTTACACCAGAACCTGTCACTGTTGCATCATGAGTAGGTTCTAATTTACCATTGTTATTTGTATCCTCACCCGCATCTAAATTACCATCATTATCAAAGTCTTCCGATGGACAGGTTGCTGTAGTTATTCTATTCCACTGCTTATCTTCACCATTTTCTGTATAGGCTAAATAACCTTTATAATACTTTGTAGGTGTAATGGTAAAATCAATTTTCTGATCCTTTATTGGATTACCTGCACTATCAGTTACTATTACACCATAACTCTTCGTATAGAAAATTTCATCTGCAGAAACCAAATGATCATGACCTAATACGATGCGCAGTGCTTTTCCGCCTACCGTCAGCTTAATTTCATCGGCAATACTTGGCGCACTTTGTACATAGGTTTTAATAACGACACCATCTTTAGCACTTGATGCATCTCCCGCCGTGTAGGATACAGTCGCTCTACCCAGAGAATCTGTAATTGCAGACCCTTGGCTTAGTGAGCCGTTAACCGTATCTTCCAAGTTAAAAACAATCGTTTTATTTTTAACGGGGTTGTCGTCAATATCACGAATTTTTGCAACAATTGTACTAGTGCCTTTAGGAGCTATTAAGGTAGGATCTGCTTGGGTATTAAGGTAAGTCGGTGTTGTAGCAACAAATTCACCTTGTAAGGATGTCGACAAACCATCTCCTGTCGTAATAGTGACAACCGTTTGACCCGCCTTAGGCGAAGATAATGTAAATGTTGCTTTACCATCCGCATCCGTTGTAACAGATGAAGTAGAAACTACGCCACGTGTTGCATTGACACTGATTGTTTTATTGGCTTGTGGTGTTCCATTGTTTTTCCACTCTAATGTTAATGTATTATTGCTGCCAACAGATACATCATCTAAGTTACCGGTTAAAGTAAACTCATCACCTGATACTTTAACGTCTTTAATATATTCCGCTCCAAGTGCTTTAGCCGTAATTTTATCATCACCACCCACTGTGCCGGTTAGCGTAAACTCAATTTCACCTTTTGCATTGGTTTGGCCCGTTGTTGAAATCGCGTTACCTTTTGATGAGCTTAGCTCTACATCTTTATAGGCAAGTGGTTTATTCTCACTATCTTTTAGCTTTAATACATAAGGGAGCGTTTTATTAAAAGTTATTGCTTCTGCACCATCAATAGCCACCGTTGTACCAACGACTTCAACCTTAATTGTTTTAGTCAATGAACCTGATGTTGCTGTTAACGTAAGTATTCTGTTTTCCGCAGCACCTGGTGTCAACACCGCAGTATGAACAGCTCCAGTTGATGGGTTTACTTCTAAATTTGCATCTTTATCGACACTAAAGTTAACTACCGCACCCTCTAATAAATTATTATTTGCATCTTTAGTAACTACTGAAATAGTTATGGGCTTTGTTCCTGCAGACTGTAGCTCTCTCGAACTTGCTGAAAATGTAAATGAATGAGCAGCTATCTCCCCTGGTACGACAACCTCTTCTGCCTTTATCACGTTGATTTTAATGGTTTCTGTTTTATCACCTGACTTAACAGTAACCGTAAGAACATCACCTTCTTTTGCTCCGCCCTGTGTAAGTGTTGCAACGCCACCTTTCACAACTAGTGTGGCATCATTATCGACACTAAAGCTATATTTTGCGGTATCAATAACAATATTATTTGCGTCTTTTGCAATTGCAGTAATCAGTACAGATTTTGAGCTATCCGATTCTAAGTTTTTAGAACTCGTTGTTAAGTTAAGTGAAGAAACCGTAACTTCTTCTGTCTTATTAGGCGTATCATTTCCATTATTATTAGTGCCACTGTTAGTAGTATCTTGTTTACTACCAGAGTCAGCACCTCCAAAACTACTATCGCCCCCACAGCCTGCAAGAGCAATTGCAACAGCAAGAGGCGATACGATTTTTACAAAACGAGTTGTATTTAACTTTTTAGACATGGGAGAGACCTTTGTTTTTGGTTTATTATTGTTATTCATTTTTTTTTCGTTGTTTTAAAGTTGGCGCTATTAACTAGCAAATTATTTTATTTATTGCGCCTATTCTAAGTTCTCTACCGCTTTTCTGTCAAGAAAACCCCCTTATCATCAGACGGGTGGTAGTTTAGCAAGTTTTCATTTGGCCTTTCAGATTGGTGAACTGACTTATGTCGGCATCTTTTTTCCAACGTTGAATGCTTTGCGAGCAATTATCAGCACTTTTTTCACACCGAAAAGAGAAAATAAGCAGTCTGCTAGGGAGCTTTGGAAAGCAGTCCGTTCCACGTAACGCGTAGGTTGGATAAGCGTAGCGCCATCCGACATGACGGTGGCATCACATACCTAAATCATTTATGACCTGCCGGGTTTACCGAGTAGCTTTTATTTGCTTGGCTGCGGAGTTTTACATGGTTATGTCCGATGGCGCTAGCGCTTATCCAACCTACGTTTAATCTACATATCTTATCTAGGTTTTCCTTGCTTCGACCAACATCAGTTCTTTCTTCGGAAGGTGATTTAGTTTCGAAAGTTATTGATGACTTTGCTAAAAAGGTTATCAGATCACTTCGTATTGGGGGTGTCCGTTGCTTCGACCAACATCGGCACTTCCTTCGGAAGGTGGTTTGGCTTCGAAAGTTATTATAACTTTGCTACAACGGTTATCAGGTCACTTCGCACTGGGTATGTCCGTTGCTTCAACCAACATCGGCACTTCCTTCGGAAGGTGCAGCGATGTACTTTTCAGCTCCTAGGGAGCTTTGAAAAGCAAAAAAAGACCGCTGTATAATTAAATAGAGCGGTCAAAATCACATCGAAGGAAGTTTATTATTAGTAGGGTAAAGTGGTTAATTATCCATATCGCGTATCGGTCTCTCCAAGTGCTATTTGATACTGCCGTATGCCTTTAAATATAGCTTTGGCTAATTTATCTTGGTGCTTTCTGGTTTTTAATCTTTTTTCTTCCATCGGGTTGCTAATAAAGGCAGTTTCAATCAGCATTGATGGGATGTCGGGTGACTTTAATACGACGAAACCCGCACTTTCTACACGACGGCGTAATAAATGATTTACATGGCCTAGCTCTTTTAGCACACCGCTGGCAAGCTCTAAGCTTCTATCAATTGTGTCTGATAGAGATAGGTCGAGTAACATTGAAGAGACGACACGATTTTTTGGTAATAGGTGCGCACCTCCCATTTTTGACTCATAGGTGTTTTCACTGTTTGCAAGCCAACGTGCAGCTTCACTTGAAGCTCCATTCTCTGAAAGTATGTAAACGGATGATCCCGTTAATGAGCGAACGGGGTTTGCGTCGGCATGTATAGATATAAATACGTCTGCTTTTTTCGTACGTGCTTTTGCAATACGTTTGCGTAGTGAGACGTAATAATCACCATCTCTAATTAATACCGCCTTCATGCCTGGTTGGCGGTCGACACGCTTTTTTAATAATTGTGCGATTTTTAAAACCACATCTTTTTCTCGAGTGCTTTTTTTACCTACTGCTCCTGGATCACGCCCCCCATGCCCTGCATCAATTGCAACCACAATTGGCTTGCCACCCACAGTACGTGCCACTGCACTGAGTGCTTTTTTGGCTTGGCGGCCGGGTGTTTTATCTTTTTCTTTTTTAAAGGGGCTGAGTGCTACTTCTAAAAAGTAGCTGTCGCCTTTTGTGATAAGCTTGGTTTTGGCTTTGGTTTTTTTAGCCATATCCAACACCACGCGAAAATCACCTTTATTGCGTGTGGCTTGGCGGATATTTTTAATCACTTGTTGCTTGTTGTTACGACCAAGCTTTAGTTTTGATTTTGCTTGAGTACCGAGAAAATCAATCACGATACGATCAGGAGAAGTTAACGTAGAAACCTTGTGGCGCACAGATTTATCCAGCTCGAATACGAGACGGCTTTTACCATCGCTGGATTTTTTAAAGGTGACTGAAGTGACATTGGCGCTACTGGCTCGTCCTTTAGCAAAAACTTGCGGCGTAACACTGCTTACCCCAGCAACGCCCATTGCTTGACCGAGTCTCAGTACGAAGTCTCTTCGCTTCTGACTGATACTTTTCATTTTCCCCAAACTTCTTTTTAGTGAATCAAACTCAATTTTTTAAACAGGAAGCCCTTCTTGCTTATTTAGAGTATTGTTCAATATTTATACGACTACTTTATGTTGTTAGTAGAACCTAATGGTTAATCTTTTTCAAGTGAATTTTACCATTAAATCGTAAGTTGCTGTTATCACTTATAAAGTTCATTTTATTTTTTAATGCTTTCAATCGTCCTAGCTTCATCTAAATATTCAATATTTATGATTAAATCGGCATCAGGTAGATAACCTTGTGCTTTTTCTGGCCATTCAATTAAACACAAAGCATCACCCATCCAGTAATCCCTGCCTCCCATGTATTCGAGTTCTTCTGGGTCTGCTAAGCGATATAAATCGAAATGATAAATATTTCGTCCTTCTATTTCATAAGGCTCTACAAGCGTATAAGTAGGGCTTTTTACTGTGCCTTGATAACCTAAGTGGCGTAATAAACCCCGCACCAAGGTCGTTTTACCTGCGCCTAAATCACCGTTTAGAAAAACCAACCCGCCTTTAGGAAACTTTTCTGCAAGCTCCCCGCCAAATTTCATCATGGCTTTTTCATCAGGAATGTGAATAATTTTTTTCATAGGTAGGAGCCTGTCCGAGAACTGATTAGCCTACTACGAAAAAGCTATTTTGGTCATATTTTTCGCTAATTTTCATCGAATAAAACAACTATTCGATGAAAATGACCAAAAAACCTGTCTCAAAATTGCTTTCTCTCGCTACGGCTACAGTTCTCGGACAGGCTCCGACAATGCTATGATGCTTGAATGGATACAGATTATATCACTAATAACGAAGTTCTAAACCTTGCAACACTCAATCAATGGGCGCAAGAGTTAGGCTTTCAACAACTCGGGGTTAGTGATATCAATCTTGCTACTACGGAACAATACCTTACAGAATGGCTAGCAAAAGGTTTTGCAGGGGATATGGAGTGGATGGGTCGCCACGGTACAAAAAGAACACGCCCAGACAAATTAGTACCAGAAACAATAAGCATTATTAGTGTAAGAATGGACTATCGCCCTCCTGAAAATTATGACCCTGAAATGATTTTAAATCATCCAGAGTTAGCTTATGTATCCCGCTATGCCTTAGGCCGTGATTATCATAAAATGATGCGAAAGCGCTTACAAAAGTTGGCAAAAAGAATTGAAACGGTGTTGGTTAAAGAGAATAAAAATAACGAAGGTTTCCAATACCGTGTGTTTGTCGATAGCGCCCCTGTTATGGAGAAACCAATCGCTGTAAAAGCAGGGCTTGGCTGGCAGGGTAAACATACCAATGTATTAAACAAAGATGCTGGGTCATGGTTCTTTTTAGGGGAAATTTATACAAACTTAGCGTTAGAGCCTTCCAAAGAGCGCAATGATCATTGCGGTGATTGTACGGCGTGTATTGACATTTGCCCGACGCAGGCAATTGTAAAACCTTATGAATTAGATGCTCGACGTTGTATCTCATACCTTACAATTGAACATAAAGGCGTTATTGCAGAAGAGTTTCGTTCCGCCATTGGTAACCGAATTTATGGTTGCGATGACTGCCAATTGATTTGCCCATGGAATCGTTTTGCGAATGTTGCTACCGATAATAACTTTAGCATTCGGCATAACCTCGACTCAGAAACCTTATTAAACTTATTTACATGGAGCGAGTCTGAATTCCTAAAAAAAATGGAAGGCTCACCCATCCGACGCATTGGCTTTGAACGCTGGCAAAGAAATATTGCTATCGCCTTGGGAAATGCACCTGCGTCCCAAATAATAATAGATGCGTTAAATAAACAATACGCCGTTGCGAGCGAAGTTGTTCGTGAGCATATCGACTGGGCTATAAAAAACTTGCGATAATCTTTAGAGTTATCGAAAGTTTAGGTGTTAATTAAAAAAACACTTTAGCGACTGAAAATAGCCACTTGACCAATTTTTAATCAGTTAAGCTGGCAACGGATGAAACCATAAGGTAAGTTAACAATTGTTGTTTAGGGCATTTAACCAAAAGGCTAAAAATAAATGAAAAAACTCTTACAAAAAAGCGCACTTACGCTTTTTCTGATTATTAACATGCTAGCACCCGCTTTTGCTGAGTTAGATACCAGTAAGTTGTATACGGAAACTGAAAAATCTGTTTATCAAATTCGTGTGATTAATAAACAAACCGGCAAAAAATCGAGTATCGGCTCTGGTTTTGTTGTTAGCAAAGACAATATCTTAGCCACCAACTATCACGTGGTAAGTGAGTACATTAATGATCCTGAGGTCTACTCTTTAGAGTATTTATCCACTAGCGGAAAAGGTGGAACGCTCGAACTGATTGATTTTGATATTGTGCATGATCTCGCCATTGTGAAATCTAAGCAGCCTATGGGAGTGCCGCTTAAAATTTCATACCTTCCTGAAAAAGGAGCTAACTTATTCTCTTTAGGTAACCCGATGGATTTGGGTTTTACCATCATTAAAGGTACTAACAACGGTGTACTACCACGAGCCATTGATGGAAATATTTTATTTTCTGGTAGTTTAAACCCAGGCATGAGTGGCGGCCCAACTTTAGATCAGGAGGGTAACCTTGTTGGTGTTAATGTGGCAACCTCCGGTAATAATATTAGCTTTCTTGTGCCAGCAGAATATTTAAAAGTCGTTTTAGACCGGCTAGAAGGCAATAGCTTTAAATCTGTAGATGATCGCTTTGCTCATAGCTCTAATCAGTTACTTGAGAATTCTAAAAAAATTGTAGATAAAATAATCCGTAATAAATGGAGTGCTACAAAAATAGGCACCTTCATCGTACCTGCAAAACTGGATAAATCAATACGTTGTTGGGATGCAAGCCGCAAACCTAAAAAAGACGATCTTTTTAAAAGTTATTTCACGCGCTGTTCTAACGAAGATAATATTTATATTTCATCACACTTAACTGTAGGCAGTATTAACTTTGAATACTTGTGGCTAGAAACCGATAAACTTAGCCCTGCTCGTTTTTATCGCCGTTATGAAAAGTCAAATAGTAGTGTAATTGGAAGTCGTGCTGGGAAACGTGATGTGACTAATTTTTCTTGTCATACAGACTTCACAAAAATTGCTGAGCACAATTTTAAAACCACTGTTTGTCGGCGCGATTATCTTAAGTACAAAGGTTTAAGTGACATGCTTTTTACCACTGCTCTGGTCGGTGAAAAAGATAAAGGCTTTATTTTTAACCTCGATTTTACGGGCACTGATGCAAAATCATCACTCGTTTTATTTAAGCGCATGTTGGAGACATTCAAATGGAAAAAGTAATTCTAGAAACCATTCAGCGTGGGGTTCATAGTTACCATAAGATTGAGTCTTTCCCCGTTACCATGGGTCGCGCTTTTGATAATGATATTATTTTACAAGATGTCACTATTTCACCGCATCACCTAATCATTGATAAAGAGGATGGCAACTACCTTATTAAAAACCTATCCACTGAAAATGGTACGACCTTAGAAGGAAAAAAGCTAGGGTCAGAGCCAGCTATGCTTGATATTCCAGCACACTTTAAATTGAATAATTTAAAGGCTAGGCTCCTCTCAACTGATATGCCTGTTGAAGACACCTATGTGCAAAATTGCAGTGGTTTATTTTGTTTTTTCAGTAGCCCAATATGGGCAGCACTACTGTTTCTCGCTACCGTTGCAATTTTCTTTATCGAACGCTTTTTAGATACGCCTGTTGCAAAAGAACCCCTGTTTTACATTAGTAACGTTTTACCTTCTGTTTGGACCTTGCTTGGTATTACTGTTGTTATTTCTGGTATCACTCGAATATCCACCCATCGCTGGGAAATTATTCCGGCAATTAGTATTGCTTCAATGGTATTTTTAGTTCCGCAGCTATTCGAATATTTAGGCCACTTTGCTTCTTACCTCTTTACAGCAGATTCTTTTGGAAGTTGGTTACAGAATATTGCCAGTTTTATGATTATCCCTTTATTACTTGCCCTTTTTATTGTCAAAACAATTCATACAAAATGGTTGCCAGCCCTTGGTGTCGCCGCCTTAGTTTATTCACCTTTTTTAGCTTACCAAGTTATAAATTTGGTGGATGATTTAAACTTAAAATCGGGATTTTCAGAAATTCCGGGGTATAGCCAAACATTGTTACCGAGTGATATTCGTTTAAATACGACTATTTCATTGGATGACTATATTAAAGATGCTGATAAGGAAACCTCTAGTATTATCGAAGATATGTTGATTGAAGCTAAGAAAAAAGAAGCCAAGTCTTAATTGCTCCTAGTTATAACAATTTAGTAAACTACTTACTGTTCACTTTATCGCTTGCTGAGTAATACGTTTCTTAGCAATCTCCCCAACGTTGTTGAATAGCGGTGATGCCTGCAATCACCGCTGTTTCTGCACGTAGAATACGTGGACCAAAACAAATACCGTTAATATTGCTTTCTAACATTTGCTGTTCTTCAATGTCTGTAAAACCACCTTCTGGCCCAATATACAATGATGCTGTTTGATGTTGTTCACAATCATTTAAGTTTTTAAGTTCGGTTTTGACCGTTGGCAACATGACGATACCTAGATTGTTACTTATCGAATCTTTTTGCAAGCACTCCGCCAAAGTTACCGGGTCGTTAATTTCTGGAATTTTTGTTCGACCGGACTGCTCACACGCCGCAATGATGATTCCCTGCCAGTGCTCCATTTTTTTTTGTAAACGATTTGCTTTTATTTTTATGACACTGCGTTCACAATAGATCGGCTGAATAATATTAATTCCAAGCTCTACCGATTTTTGAATTGCGAAGTCCATTTTATCTGGTTTTATCATCGCCAAGTTCAATGTGGTAGTCAATGTTGATTCACGACTTGAATCTATAAACGAAACCAGCTGAACAGATGACTTTCGTTTATCAAAAGCTTTTATATAGGCTAAATATTCACCACCTTTACCATCAAAAATAATCAGTTTTTCTTCGACTTTTAACCTAAGCACCTGAATGGCATGACGATGATTTTTAACCGATAACGCAAGTTCGCCGCCTTCTTCAAATACCTGACTAATATCTTCATCTTGGTAGAACCGAGGGATTTTCATACTATTGTGGCTTCACATTATCATCTTTTAAATCTTGTTCGATGCGCTCTAACACATCGCCCAAACGATCAAATTCATCATTATAATTAGTATCACGTACATACCCTGAAACGGTAGCTTTAACGTTATTTGCATATTCACCTACCAACGGCATATCAGCCACAAGAGTGAGTGCCCAAATAAGAAATGCTATCACCATTGATGCGCCGAGTAGGGTGCCTAAACCTCTAAAAATACCTGCTACAAAGTTTGTCCAAACAATTCTCCATGGGCTTGATGAGTAACGAATAAACTCTTTTAAGTTTTCGTTTGCGATGCGTTGTTCTTTATCCATTTGAGTTGTATCTCTCTTAGCACATTTTTGTTTGATGACGCAATTTTAGCATCGTATTTACCAGTCGCACTTATCGACGCAATAACGCAACCCAGCGCCATATATTTAATATACTCATCAACGACGCTGCCACATAAGTTAAAGCCGCCGCTTTTAGAATCTTCTCTACTGCAATAATTTCACCGTCATCAACATAGCCTTCTTTCAAAATAGGTAATGCTTTGCCAAAGCTAGCATCCCATTCAACCGGTAAAGTAACTAAGTGCACCACCGCAGCCCCTGCGATACTGGCAAGCCCTGCAAGCATAAAAATCAAACCAGCGCTGGGGCTGCGTGTAATAATCATTGCAATCGGCATAATCATCATAATGACAGAACCAATCTTAGAAAGTTTTTGTGCTTGTTTAACCAAGCTTGTTCGTAAAGCTAATTTACTTTCTTTTCGATGATCTTGTATCGCATGACCCACCTCGTGCGCGGCGACTGCTACCGCCGTAAGCGAGTTATCATTAAAGTTTTTCGGTGATAGTCGTACAAATTTATCTTCAGGGTCGTAGTGATCACCGTTTTCTTCTGTTTGCTCTACCCCCACATGCTGCATATCAAAACGATCTAATAAATGCCGGGCCAGCTCTCCTCCTGTCCCTGAGATGTGATCTTGTTTATTAGAATAACGCTTAAATACGCTTTTAGCCCACAACTGCGGGCCGAAAACTAAGGCTAATATTAAAACAATAACAAATACAATAATCATAATTGTTAGTATACCAATTACAGATTATTTTGGAGAGTAGTTATGTTCGAGAGGATAGTGAAAGATCAATGCTTGTGCGGCAAGATTAAGTATCTAGTCAAAAAAATTGAACAACATATGGCGCATTGCCATTGCAGCATGTGTCGTAAGTTTCACGGTGCTGCTTTCTCTACTTATGGTGAAGCGAAGATAGAAAATTTTAAGTGGTTACAAGGGGAAGGATTCTTAAAACTTACTTTGCAGCCAATGGTACAGAACGACAATTTTGTAGTAACTGTGGATCTAGTATGACCTTTAAACCTGCCAATGATGCAGGTAAAGTGATTGAATTTTCATTAGGAACATTGGATGACGATATTACCCACAGACCTGATGTACATATCTTTACTGGCAACCGTGCAAACTGGTTTGAGATCACAGATGACCTTCCTCAGTATAAGTCTGCCAGAAAATAAAACTTGCTTCTAACCTAAATCATTGGCTAACGCTTTACGGTAATTTTCCGGCACTGGATCAACCGAATGTGTGTAATTCTCATGATCGATCCCTACACTAATGGCAGCGCCATTTTTTACAGCTTTAATCATCTCTGGTTCTAGCTCAAAACGCATAAAGTGTACGGCAGACGTTTTTTCTTCCGTTTCTCTCTCTAAGTCTTCGTTTGAAATAGCGAAAACGGCATCAAAGCCTTCTACCTGTACCCATGTTTGACGATCTATACCAATCAGTTGCGCCAATGCTGCGATGCGCTCATCTACATCGGTGTATTCGATCATCATGGTGCCTTTCCAGTTGGTGCCTTCTGGAATAAGCGGGTTGTAGGTATCCAGTTCTTCTTGAATACCCTCTGCATCAAATATTTTTTCAGCACGTAGCATTTCTTGAATTTGGTAATGGATGGTTAAGCGATCTTCAAAATAAAAAGTAACATTTGGGCCGATAGGAAGGTTGCGGCTTTTCTTATGCGCCATTACTTTTGCACGCATATCGCTGCGCATTTCTGCATACTTTTCTAAGGGGTAAAGATCGTCACGGGTTAATTTTTTAGCCATTGGAGGTAATTCCTTTTTAAATGATTTGAGACACTTACACGAGTCGGTAGCGAAAGAAAAAGTCAGGTAGAATTTTACTGATTGAGGCGGAAAACGAAGCTAATAACTAGTTTATTAGTGCATTTTTCAACGAAAATCAGTGAAGTTTCAACCCTTTTTACTTGTTAACCAACTCGTACAAAGGTCTCGATTTATAAACCGTACGCCATGCGTAGCAGAGTCAGTGGGTGGTAAGGACTAGAATCATCTTTCATGCCATTAGCAATTTGGTGTCCTGCCATCGGGCAATCACTACTGTAATAGTTTGATTCTGATTTCTGTACTTTGGTGATGACAGGGCGACATATTTTCATTGATAGCTCGTGATATTCTTCTTTCACGGCGTAGGTTCCGTCATGCCCAGAGCAACGTTCAATAGTTTCAATACTGGTATCTTCAATGAGTTGCAATACTTCACGTGTTTTTAAACCCATATTTTGCACACGTAAATGACAGGCCGCATGATAGGCAATTTTACCTAATGATTTTTTGAAATCTGTATTCAAAAGTTCTTTTCTATGGCGTAGCATAAGGTATTCAAACGGGTCAAAAATATGTTCTTTAACCGTTTGCACATCGGCATCCTCTGGAAACATTAACGGTAACTCTTGTTTAAACATCAACACACAAGATGGTACGGGAGCGATAATATCCCAGCCTGCGTTAATTTTTTTCATCATCTCTGGGATGTTGACATTTTTAGCATGCTCTACCGCTTTTAAATCGCCCAACTCTAATTTCGGCATGCCGCAGCAAACTTCTTTATCTACCAATGATGTGGGGATTTGGTTGTGTTCTAGCACCGCATTTAAATCTTCTAATAAATGTGGTTCATTGCGATTGGCGTAGCAGGTTGCAAAAATTGCCACTTTACCAGTGGTTCTACCAGCCGCTTTTGCCTCTGTCGCTTTTTGCATAATTGTGCTGGATAAACGCTTACGACCCGTTTTACTGTGATACTTCGGTATCGTTGCATCTGGGTGTACGCCTAGCACGCTCTTCAAGACTTTTCTACCTAGCGCATTATTATTGGTGGCGTTAACAATGGTTGAAACAACAGGAATACCCGCTAAGTTTCCAACAGTATCGGTGGCTGATAAAATTTTATCACGAGTTTTTACATCGCCTTTCTTATGCTTAATTGCTTTAGCACGAAGCATTAAGTGCGGAAAATCAACATTCCATTCATGCGGTGGCGTGTAAGGACATTTAGTCATATAACACAGGTCGCAAAGGTAGCATTGATCGACAACTTTCATAAAGTCTTTTTTATCAACACCATCAACTTCAAACGTATCTGATTCATCCACCAGATCAAACAAGGTCGGAAATGCTTCACATAAACTGACACAACGACGACAACCGTGACAAATATCGTAAACACGTTCTAGCTCTTTATTGAGCGAGTCTTCGTTATAAAAATCAGGGTTTTTCCAATCTAGGGGGTGTCGTGTGGGTGCTTCGAGATTGCCTTCACGTGCTGCCATGAGCTTACCTTATTGTTATAGTGAGCCTTAATCGTATTGTGTAGTAAGGTCTCGATGTTCGTTATCACTGATAAGTAATAACTTAGAATGATTCTCCTCTTCTGTTATGAAGAGGAGGGCTAAACAAGTAATTGTTTAGATTTAGCCGTCTAGATTATCTAGCGCTTTTTGGAAACGATTTGCGTGTGAACGCTCTGCTTTACCTAGTGTTTCAAACCAGTCAGCAATCTCGTCAAAACCTTCTTCACGGGCTGCTTTCGTCATACCAGGGTACATATCAGTGTACTCATGCGTCTCACCTGCAATGGCAGACTTAAGGTTGTCACCGGTAGCGCCGATAGGTAAGCCTGTTGCTGGATCACCTGTTTCTTCTAAATACTCCAAGTGTCCGTGCGCATGGCCCGTTTCACCTTCTGCGGTTGAACGAAAAACCGATGCTACATCGTTGTATCCTTCTACGTCTGCTTTTGCTGCAAAGTAAAGGTAACGGCGGTTTGCTTGTGATTCACCAGCGAAGGCGTCTTTTAAATTTTGCTCTGTTTTAGATCCTGCGAGAGACATTTTTTTCTCCTTTGATTAGTTGAAGATCTTTACTTTTCTTGCAAAGACCTCTAGTTATCCGAAAAGTAGATTACTGCTTCGGTAACTAAATATAGGAAGTGTCTGGGGTTTCGTCTAATTGATTAATTAGGATGATTCAATGCAAAAAAACGAATGCGTTATTCTCTAGTACTCCCACAAGTTTGGTTTGATGGGGTCGTAGTCTTGAGAGTGGTTTTCAAGTCAGGATATTTCAATTTAATCTTCAACAGCTCCAACATTTTAGTGTTTTTTATACGTCTTGATTCTTTTAAATAAGAAACCATGCCAGCGCTTAATGTTTGCTGTGCGTCTTGGAGACTTATCTGTGGTGGACGAGGCAAGTCCGCATAATCAGCGACTTGATTAAAATAATCTGTCATGGTGCTGGGGTTGCCATCGGCAATATTGATTATTTCGTTTTTATGTGAGCAATTCATCGCTAATAAGCAGGCCTGCGCTAAATCATCGGCGTGAATCCTATTTGTGAAACCTGCCTCTGCTTGATTAACAACTGGCAAACCTTTTTGCAAACGTGCAACTGGCAAACGATCTTGCGCATAGATACCCGGTACGCGCAAAATCATATATTCCTTGCCAGTTTTTTTTGCCCAAGTTTTTAATGCATCTTCAGCAGAAAGCCTACGATATACACGCTCCGCAACTGGGTTTGTCGGCGTTGTTTCATCAATCCATTCCCCTTGACTATCGCCATATACTCCTGTTGTGCTAATTAAAACAATACGTGACGGTGTATTATCAGCCCCGCCTAACGTTTTACTTAAGAACCTTTTTAGACGACTGTCATGTTTACCTTCAGAAGGCGGAGGCGCAAAATAAAACAGCCATGAGCCGTCAAATTCGCTTTCATTAAAAGCTTGCACTAAAGAATGATCAAGATTAATTTGACACGTTTCAAGCCCCAGTTTGTTACAAGCCGTGACAGATGCATCGCTTTGAACAACCGCTTGTATGCTGATATTGTCAAACTCAGATAGGTATAGTTGCGAAAGGCGACGCCCCACATCACCACAACCTACTATCCAAATTTTTTTCGGCATGATTTTCATAGTGTTTTCATGGTGGTTTTCATTGTCTCAAGGGTAGCACTGTCGGTATACTTCTGCTTTACTTTATCTTATTTGAAACCACACATGTTTAAAAATATTTGTTGGGCTAACTGGCTCTTTACACTCATGATTATCGGACTCTTTTTATTAAGTGTTTCCACTGTTTTATCAGGCTGTGGCAATAAGGGCGCATTAACACTGCCTGAAAAACCAGCAACACAAATATTACTTGAGAAGCGACAATAATATGGATTACTTTAATTATAAAGAAGGCAAGTTACTTGCCGAAGATGTGTCACTTGAGTCAGTTGCTAAAGAGCACGGCACACCCTGCTACGTTTACTCACGTGCAACATTAGAGCGCCATTGGCATGCGTTTAATGATGCCTTTGGGGATCATAAACACCTTATTTGTTACTCGGTTAAAGCCAATTCTAATATCGCAATCCTTAATTTATTAGCCCGTTTAGGTTCTGGTTTTGACATTGTGTCGGTCGGTGAATTAGAGCGTGTATTAAAGGCAGGAGGCGACCCTAAAAAGGTTGTTTTTTCTGGTGTCGGAAAGCGCGCAGACGAAATGCAGCGTGCTCTGGATGTAGGCATTCGCTGTTTTAATATTGAGTCGGTAGGTGAGCTAGAGCGCTTAAATGAAGTAGCGAGTTCTATGAATAAAATTGCAGATATATCAATTCGTGTAAATCCTGATGTAGATGCACAAACACATCCTTATATTTCTACAGGACTTAAAGATAATAAGTTTGGCATTGATATTAATATTGTTGAAAAGGTTTATCTTCAAGCGGCTCAAATGAGCCACATCAATATCACAGGGGTTGATTGTCATATTGGCTCACAACTCACCGAGACAGCACCCTTTATGGATGCGCTAAAACGATTATTAACATTAGCAGATAAACTAAAACAACAAGGCATCGTGATTCATCACCTTGATTTAGGGGGTGGACTGGGCGTACGTTATAAAGATGAAAACCCTGCTCTCCCCTCCGAATACATCACAGAGCTATTAAGTAACGACAAGCTTAAGGACTATGAAATTCTTATTGAGCCAGGTCGTGCCATTGCTGCCAATGCCGCGGTATTATTGAGTAAGGTTGAGTACATTAAACAAGGCGAAAGTAAGAACTTTGCTATTATTGATGCCGCGATGAATGATTTAATTCGGCCTTCGCTTTATCAAGCATGGCAAGAAATTGTTCCGCTTAATGAAACACCAGAAGGGGAAGATCAGTTATTTGATGTAGTTGGGCCTATCTGTGAAACCGGTGATTTCTTAGGGAAAGATCGCTTATTAAAGCTACGCCAGGACGACTTAATAGCAATTCGTTCTGCAGGTGCTTACGGCTTTACAATGGCATCAAACTATAATACTCGTCCTCGGGCTGCTGAAATATTAATCGATGGTGATAAAGTTCATGTCATTCGAAAAAGAGAAACCATTGAACAACTGTTTGAAAATGAACAACTCGTAAAAGATAATTAAGGATCTACTTTCTCCAAAAGGACTAGGGTAAACCAATCTATAACATGGAAAGTACAATTTGGTATCTGACTTTCTTGATCTAAGTTAGGTTTTTAACTAAAAAATCACCTATCCCTAATGCCCCTTATAATTTAGTGGAGAATAATAGGATTATTTAATATAATCGCGCACCAAATTGCAATTTATCTATTGGAGATAATAAATTATGTCGAACCATGCACCTAAAGTTGATCCTGTATCGTGGCTTGTTTTTATCGCGAGTGCGGTCTCTATTTTATTAGCAGTCTACTTTCTAATCTCGAGCCTAATAAATACAGTTAACAAAAACTCGACTAAAGGTGAATTAGATAACACCATGAAAGTTGCAGCAGCTTCAGATAATTTGAAGGCAGTAGGACAATCATTAACTGCCGATGCTAAACCAGCTGCACCAGTTGCTGCTCGCTCAGGCAAAGAGGTGTTTGATGCCGTTTGTACAGCTTGTCACACTGCAGGCGTTGCAGGTGCTCCAAAGATAACTGATAAAGCAGCTTGGGAGCCTAGAGTTGCTACTGGTATCGACTCTTTAATGCATTCTGCAATAAATGGTAAAGGCGCAATGCCTGCACGTGGTGGTAACCCATCCGTAACAGATGCTGAATTAAAAGCATCCATTGCTTACATGACGAAACAAGCTGGTTTTGATTTAGACATAGGTGAAGCTCCCGCTGCAACACCGACAAAAGAAGCCGCAGCACCAGAATCTAAAGCAGAAGAAGCTCCTGCTAAAAAAGAATCAGCGTCAACGCAAGCGCCTAATGAAAAACAAGCTAAAAGTGAGCCAGAAACAGCACAGCCTAAAATTGCTACAACCACAGAAGAAAAGCCAGTAACTGAAAATACAACAACAGAAACTGCCCCTGAAAAAGTGATTGAAGCTCCCGCAACACCTAAAGAAATTGTAGCACCAAGCGCACCAGAGGCACCTAAAGCTCCTGAGGCTGTTGCTCCCGTTGCGGCAGCCGCTACCGCCATGGTGTCAGAAGCAAAAGCCACATCAACCGCTCCTTCTGCTGCTGACCTAGAGAAAGGTAAGGCCGTATACAGTAAAACTTGTTTTGCTTGTCACGCTACAGGCGTTGCAGGCTCGCCAAAACTTGATGACAAAGCCGCATGGGAGCCACGTATCGCTACCGGAATGGATGCCTTATATCACACTGCACTCAACGGTAAAGGTGCTATGCCCGCTAAAGGTGGAAATATTACTTTATCAGATGAAGATGTGAAAGCAGCTGTAAATTATATGGTTAGTGAAGTGAAATAAAGTAACGCTACTATAAAATATTAAAAGGCACCATTAGGTGCCTTTTTTATATAAAAAAATAAGCTTTATAGGCTCTTCACTAAACACAAAAATTAGAATAATATTAAGGCACGACCTCAATGTAAAAAAGTCTAAAAAAGGTCAATACAATAAGGGGAATAAAATGAAAAAAGGGTTTATCAATATTGCTGTTAGCTTACTGCTGGCTCTATTCTCATCGGCAATATATGCACAGTCTGATAGTTACTTCGCTATGGGTGAAGACCTCGACTTTTTAATTGAAAGTGACAATACGCTAGCCATACGAGAAATCGAGTACAAGTTACGCCAGTTTAAAGCGTACCGTGAAATTGAAGATTTTGTTTTTTTATTAACCGATGAGTTCGACCAAGAAGAAAAGAATTAATTTCTATAACTGCTTGTTCAACTCGTTACCAATATCTTCATCATGATTTTAACTGTAAATTGCTATACTAAAAATTTAACGTTACCAAAATTAAGTTAAGTTAATTCGCAGGATTCTTAATAATCTATTTTTTGCTGATAAGCCTTGATACCGCTTGCCTTAATACCTTTAAAACATCTTTTTTTCCACTTAAACCTGCTTGATCTTTGGTTGCTTGCCACGAATTTTTCTGTAAAACTTTTAGCATAAGCACCTTATTTTCCATAGTCGTTAATCTTGACTGACCTTCCGGCAAAGTCTTTATTGTGAACTTCCAAATTGGATGCAAACTATTCTCATAACCACGTTGCTGATAGCCAAAAGCTGCTACTTCTTTTTCCTCACTCTTACTTAACTCAATAAACCCATCCGTATTTAAATCTGCAAGCACCAACAACGCCAACTCTGTTTCTAATTTCTTAAATGGCTCTGCTAATAACAGTACGTAGTTTTTCGCAAATCGTAACTGTGAGGCTTCGACTAACGCCAATCCTTTGTTAGTTAACCCTTTAAGCATAATTAGCGAGTGCATTCCACTACTTGCATCTCGTTTCATACTGAGATAAACCGAATCAAACCCCTGCTTATTCCAAAAATTTAACAGCTCTAAACTAACCCCGTAGCTTGTACTCACATACTCAGCTTTAGAACGATTACACACACTCGTTAGCAAATAACTGCCAAAGCCTTTATTTTGTAATTGCGGATGAACGGCTATTCGACTAACGCGCTCACCCATCAAGCACGGCGCAAATTCACTGCCGGCATTAGCGGCTAATGCTTGTGCAACTAAATGTCCTTTTATGCGTCGCTGACCATTAAATATTTGGCTTGCCAGTTTGGCTTCAATAGCACCTTCTTTAATCAACAGTGCTACTGCGATTACCTGCCTCTGCTCGGTGAATAACACTTGAATGTTTAAAGCAGTGTCATCTAATAATAACTTTAAATCAGAAGGCTTCGTTTGGTAATGTGCGTTGACTAAAAGGCCAAAAACACTTTTTAACAATACCTCATCGTTTAGCAGTGCCTGTTTATCAAGCAGTTCTACGTGACAATCTGCAAGTTTTGTTTGCTTTATAAATTCTGCTTTGGCAGGTTCTGCATTTAATAATAACGATTTAAAAATAAATTGTTCTAGTGGGTCATTCTTTGGGTATCGCACAGGAGTCTCTAGCTGGCAATGCTTCCATTGGGGTGTTAGCCCATTTAATGCTTTAAAAAACTTAAGAGTGAAACCTCTCCCACAACCTTCATAACCGTGTAGGGTTGTCGCAAAGACGATACGTGAATAATGTTTCACAAAACATTCTAAAAGCGGTATGGGTATTGCACCAGCCTCATCCACTAATACTAACCCAGCTTTTGGTTTCTTCTGCTGTAATTCATCTGGCGAAAAAAAGAGTAGTCTTGCTTGTGGAAATCTATTTTTTGCGTGCTTAAAAATGACTTCTGCCATTTTTTTGTTCGGTGCAGTGATTATAATATTGTCTATACTATCTTTTAACAGAAGAGCGCTTGCAAGTCCGAGTGCGGCAGACTTACCTCTACCTCTATCTGCTGTAATCACTAAAGGTCTGCGACGATGCCCTTTTACAACTTTAACAATCGCATCTACTGCTTTTTGCTGATCTTTAGTCGCATAGTCACTATCGATTTTTATGGGCTGAGGTACGCCTAATATATCGGCAGTTTTGCTTAGGTCTAAATACCGAATATTCTTACTGTTAGCTAACAATCTCTCAAAGCGTTGTAAAAATAGGCTTTCTGTGCCCCATGAAAGTGGCTTTAAAAGGATTAAATAACCACCCGCGCGTATCGTCCCTGAAATAATTCCCAATGCATTTGGATTAAATGACTCAAAAGTATTAAAAATTACTGCATCAAACTCCATTCCCAAATAGCTACTAGCAGTGCAAAGGTCATCAAGTTCCAAACATTGTAAGTCTCTGCTTAAATTTTTTGCATAAGCTTGGCAACTTACTAGCTCACCTGAGATCACGAGTAATTGACGATACCTTTTTTCAACACTCATTGTTTCTGCGACAAATGCCAGCGATAATGCGATGTAATCGGGTAACGACGATCTTTACCAAAGGCACGTTTTGTAATGCGAACCCCAGGGGCAGATTGACGGCGTTTGTATTCATTTAATAATACAAGATTTGCCACCCGCTCAACCGTTTCATGCTCATAACCTAGTGAAGCAATTTGATCAACACTTTGAAATTCTTCGATAAAGAGGCTTAATACTGCATCTAAAATATCATAAGGCGGTAGTGAGTCTTCGTCTATTTGATCAGGTGCTAGCTCAGCAGATGGTGGACGGGTGATGACGCGATCGGGGATTATTTCGCCATCACCTAGGCTATTGCGGTAACGAGATAAGTCATAAACCATGGTTTTAAAAACATCTTTAAGCGGTGCATAACCACCTGCCATATCACCATACAGTGTCGCGTAGCCAACCGCCATTTCACTTTTATTACCAGTGGCTAATAACATTTTTCCTAGCTTATTAGACATCGCCATAAGCAACACACCGCGTGAACGCGCTTGAATATTCTCTTCGGTCACGTCATTTTCTAAACCTTCAAACTCATCCGAAAGCGCATCAACAAAGCTATTAAAAATTGGCTCAATCGGGATTTCTCGGTATTTTACGCCTTGGGTTCTGGCTTGTTTTGAAGCATCTTGTTTACTAATATCGGCGGTATAACGAAACGGCATCATAATTGCTTCGACATTTTCAGCCCCAAGCGCATCTACCGCAATAGCCATGGTTAAGGCTGAATCTATCCCGCCTGATAAACCTAACATCACACCAGGAAAGCCATTTTTGTGAACGTAATCTTTTACACCAAGTACTAGTGCGTTATAAATTCTTTGCTGCTTTGTAGATTGTCTTGGTTCAAGTGCTTTGTTAGCTTTTTCAAACGGTATTTCAAGGCTGTAAACACCTGCTTCAAAACTAGGTGCTTGAAAAATCAACTGACCGGCTTTATCAAGTGCCAAAGATTCTCCATCAAAAACCAGCTCATCCTGTGCCCCAACTAAATTGGCATAAGCAACTGAACAGTTACTATCCAGTGACCGTTTTTTAAGTAATGCTAAACGCTCTTCTGATTTATCCGCACGAAATGGTGATGCATTTAAAACAAATAAGGCTTCTGCACCTTCCTTAACTGCTTTTTTAGCAGGACCTTCACGCCAAATATCTTCACAGATTAACAACCCTACCTTATGTCCATTAATATCAATTACACAGCTTTCTTTACCTCGCTTGAAATACCGTTTTTCATCAAACACACGATAGTTTGGCAAGTGTTGCTTGGCATATATTTCTTGTCTTTTTCCATTCTTTATAACACAAGCACAATTATACAATTGTTTATTTTTTAGTAAGGGTACGCCAATAATTGTAGTGATGCTATTCGTTACTTTTGCAATATCTTCTAGAGCATTTTCAACTTGTTCTAAGAAAGCAGGGCGGAATAATAAGTCTTCAGGTGGATAGCCCGTTAATACTAATTCAGGGAATAATATGGCATCGTCTTTATTCGCCTTTGCTTGTTCGATCGCATCTATAATGAGTTGGATATTATGTTTAAAACTACCAACAGTAGGATTAACTTGTGCAATTGAAAGTTTTAATGACATGTGTAAAAACCCAAAAATATGATGCCATGATTTTACACTTTATTGGTACGAAAGTCGCAGGCATAAAAAAGCCACTCTTATATTAAACAAGAGTGGCCGACCTGAAACTATTTAATTACTTCTTTTGTAATGCATCGCGAATTTCAGTTAGTAATTCTTCTTGAGTTGGACCTGCTTCTTCTTCCTCTTTATCATTACGTGTAGCAATTTTTACGATAATAAATACTACGGCCATAATAATTAAAAAATCAATAAAACTTTGAACAAACGAACCCCATTTCAACATTAATGGGTCAAGGCCTTTTTCTCCACCACCTTTCTCTGCGAGTTCATATCCAAGGTCAGCAAAATTAACCCCTCCTAAAGCTACACCAATTGGCGGCATAATTACGTCATTTACTAACGATGAAATTAATTTTCCTGATGCTACACCAATAATAATACCGGTTGCCATATCAATAAGGCTTCCGCCCAGTGCAAATTCTTTAAAGTCTGAGATCATTCCCATTTTGTATTTCTCCTTGAGTTAAAAAAGACCATATAATATATGGATAGAAACAGTTTAACTTACTTTATTTAAGTTATCTAGCTAAGTATTTGATAACACCCTAATCTATTAATTTAATTAAACCTTGTTTATAGCTACGTATTAATTTGTTAGTTTTTAGTTCATTTTAAATACACAACATATTAGTCACTAAGCCATTGCCTCAACTAACGTACGGTTGTATCTTACACCAATGACAGATCATCAAAAATATCAACCTTATCCTGAAACGATTGCAGCTGTCGACTTAGGCTCTAACAGTTTTCACCTCATAGTTGCCCGTGTCGATGAACTTGGCAACATCACCATGATTGATCAACTCAAAGAAATGGTTCGCTTACGTGGTGGTCTTAATAGCAACAATGATATGAATGAAGTTATTGCAAAAAATGCCTTAGATTGTTTAGAACGCTTTGGTGATCGAATTCGTCATTTACCCAAAGATGCAGTAAGGGCAGCAGGTACTAATACTTTACGATCAATGAATAAGGCGAACTCTTTTTTACATAAAGCAAATGCAGCATTAGGGCACCGTATCGAAATTATTCCTGGACATGAAGAAGCCCGTTTGGTTTATTTAGGTGTTTCTCACACTATTTCCGATGATGAGGGTAAGCAGCTAGTCATTGATATTGGTGGCGGTAGTACTGAATTTATTATAGGTAAAAATTTTGAATCACTTAATGTAGAAAGTTTAAATATTGGCTCTGTGAGTATTACCAAGCGGTTTTTCCCTGATGGTGATTTAAGCGATGATAAATGGCAGTCAGCCAACACCGCCTTACGCTTAGAAATTATACCAATTCAGCAGGCTTTTTCCGCTAACAACTGGCAAACCGCTATTGGCTCTTCTGGCACCATAAAAGCAGCACGTGCCATCATTCTCGAAGCTGGTTTAAGTCAGTTTGGAATTTCATTAGATGCACTCTACCAAATTCGCGATAAGCTTATTCTTATGGGTAATATTAATAATATTCAGTTAGATGGTCTAAAAGAAGATCGAGCGCCTGTATTTGCCGGTGGTTTAGCGGTACTTATCGCTGCTTTTGAAGCACTAAAAATTGATCATATGACGATCTCTGAAGGCGCACTTCGTGAAGGTTTATTATACGATATGCTTGGACGAATTCAGCATGAAGATGTACGAGATAGAACAGTGCAAGATTTTATGCAACGGTTTAGTATTGATCCTTTACAGGCGCAACGTGTTAAAGACACCGCACTACATTGCTTTAAACAAGTTCGTAAGTCATGGGGTATACCAAAAAGACGTAAAAACACTTTAAGCTGGGCATGTGATTTACACGAACTAGGTTTAAGTATTACGCATGATAAGCATCATCTGCAAGGCGCACATATATTACAATATGCTGATATGCCTGGTTTTTCTCGTCGTAGGCAACATTGGCTTGCCGTTTTGGTAAAAGGTCACCGCAAAAAAATTGACCCTGATATTCTCAATACATTACCTGAAGATGAACGTGATGTAATGCGCTACTTAATGATAATCTTACGTTTATCTGTTTTGTTACACCGCTCACGCCTTGATGAGACGATATTACCTGATATTGAATGTAGTAGTGATAGCCTGCATCTTAGAAGCTTAAACAGTGAAGAAAAGGCACTAATCGAAGCTGATTTGTTACAAGAAAAATCATGGTTAGCAAAAAGTGGTTTCAAATTATTTTTCACGTAATCACTTTCACCTATGTCACAGGAGATACCAACAATGACATCAAAAAATATAAATAATAGCTTATTAATTTTGATTTTTTGTCTAACAAGCACTTTGGCATTTGCCACCGATAAAGAAAAAGAGAAGCGTTGGGCAGAACAAATTAGTGACTCATTAGTTGATGGTGAAGCCATCACACTCAATGATGGAAAAAATAATTTCTTAGCTATTGATACACGCGCAGATAGCCAGTTAGATACACCAAACGACACGAACCCAGAAAAACAATCCAGTGCTACTAAAAATCGAAGTGATACCGGTATTATCATACTGCACGGTATCGGTATTCACCCAGATTGGCAAACTGTTATACGTCCATTACGTGTTCAACTTGCAGAGAAAGGCTGGAATACGCTCTCATTACAAATGCCGGTACTGAACAACGATGCCAAATCCCGTGACTACCAACCTTTAATGAAAGAGGTGCCTGCACGTATTGATGCAGGTATTCGTCAAATGGCAAAAGAGGGCGCTGAAAAAATTATTATTGTTGCTCACAGTATGGGCGCACAAATGGCTAATTATTATTTAGCGCATAAAAAAATCTATAGAGAAGCACAAACAGATACGCCTATCGTTGCTTATATCAGCATTGGCATGGGAGCCGGTAATACTAAGTCTTTGAAAAAAATTAAACTACCGATATTTGATTTGTATGGCTCAGAAGATCTACCTGCAGTACAGGGTTCAGCACCAATGCGTGCTACTGCAGCTTCACATAATAAAAAATATAAACAAAAGATGGTTAAAGGCGCCAATCACTTTTTTGAGGGTAAGGATGATACGTTAGTAGACCTTGTAGCCGATGCTTTAGATTCATTTGCACAATAATATTTAAGTAGACCCTGATCGAGTTCAATTAGGATCTCATTTAGATTTATTTTCCAATACAAAAGTTACTAAATATTTCACCCAGTAAATCATCTGAGGTAAAACGACCTGTAATGGTTCCTAGCTCATCTTGCGCTAGGCGTAATTCTTCTGCCATTAACTCACCGGCGTTGTATTTTATAAGTTGTAATTCAGCATTTTTTACATAGTCATCGGTTCTTTGTAATGCATCTAGGTGACGTCTGCGTGCTATAAAGCTATCTTCGCTATTTTCTTTAAAGCCCATACGTTCTTTTAATGCTGTTTTTAAAGCATCAATACCCTCACCATTTTTAGCTGAAAGATAAATTTCACCCGCAACGATTCCCGACTTTTTATTACTTAAATCAATTTTATTATGCCCAATAATTAACGATAAAGTCTCTGGTAGTTTTTTAAGTATTTCGTCTGTCTCATCATCTTTATTTGATGTTTGGGTATCATCTTTCAACAAAAGAGCGATATCTGCTTTTTCAATCGCCTGCCATGCTCGCTCAATTCCTATTTTTTCTACAGGATCGTTACTTTCTCGCAAACCTGCAGTATCCACTAAATGCAGTGGTATTCCATCTAGGTTAATAGACTCATACAGGACATCCCGCGTAGTACCCGCAATATCCGTCACTATGGCCGTTTCAGTACCCGCTAATGCATTGAGCAGGCTTGATTTTCCTGCGTTTGGCTTACCAATAATAACAAGGTGTAGACCATTTCTTAATAGGCTACCTTGTTGTGCTTTTTGGGTAATATCTTTAAGCTGTTGTTTAATTTCATTTAAACGATTTAAGACTTTTTTGTCGGCTAAAAAATCAATTTCCTCTTCTGGGAAATCCAATGCAGCTTCAACATAAACGCGCATTTCGATCATTTTTGTTAATAGTGAATCTATCGCCTTAGAAAAATCGCCTTGCAAAGATCGAAGTGCTGATCGGGCTGCTTGTTCGGAACCTGAATCGATTAGGTCTGCAATTGCCTCAGCTTGGGTTAAATCAAGTTTATCATTTAAAAAGGCGCGTTCTGAAAACTCACCGGGTTTAGCTAATCTAGCACCTAACTCGATACAACGTTTTAGCAGCATATCCATAACGATATGACCACCATGACCCTGAAGTTCTAACACATCTTCGCCAGTAAATGATTTTGGGTTAGGAAAATATATAGCAACACCGTCATCTAAGGTGTTACCCGCTTGATCTTTAAACAGGCGGTGTGAAGCTTTGAAGGGAATAGGGAGAGAACCTAATATTTTTACAGCAATAATAGGAACCAATGTTCCGGATATTCGGATAATACCAACTCCACCACGACCTGATGGAGTTGCAATAGCAACGATTGTTTCTGTCTTATCTAAGTATTCAGACATAAGCCTCCATCCCGACAGTCAAAGAATAGGCAAGTTAGTTATGCTACTTTAGTATCACCTATTATTTTTTTATTAATAAACCATTGTTGTGCAATTTGTAAAATATTATTCACTACCCAGTAAAGTACTAAGCCCGCAGGAAAGAATAAGAACATAATGGTAAAGACAATCGGCAAGTACATAAATATCTTCTGTTGCATTGGATCCTGAACCATTGGTGGATTCAGTTTTTGGGTGACAAACATGCTGATTCCGTAAATAACTGGGAGAACAAAAAACGGATCCATTACAGATAAGTCTTTATACCAAAGTATCCACGGTGCTTGACGTAACTCAACACTTCCTTGAAGTACCCAATATAGACCCATAAATACCGGCATTTGTATTAATATAGGTAAACAACCACCTAGTGGATTTATTTTTTCTTTACGATAAAAATCCATAGTAGCTTTTTGTTTACCTTGCGGGTCATTTTTAAACTTTTCTGAAATAGCTTTAATCTTTGGCTGTAATTTTTTCATTTTTGCCATCGACTTCATACTCATTGCTGATGGATATAAGAAAATGAGCTTTATTAGCAACGTCAATAAAACAATAGTCCAACCCCAGTTGCTAACGATATTACGATTTATAAAACTCATTACAGCAAAAATAGGCTTTGATACAAAAGCAAATACACCATAATCAACAGTTAAATCTAAACCTTCTGCTATTTTCGAGAGCTTATGCTGGTCGGTTGGACCGACATAAAGTTGACTATTAAACTGACCTGATGCACCACTGCTAATTGTTTGAAGTGGGGATTTAACGCCAATAATATAATTCTGTTTTGTTTTGTCATAAATTGAATAATAATTATTTTTTACATCTTTTGGAGGTATCCACGCACTAATGAAGTAATGTTGAAGCATTGCTAACCAACCACCGGTTACCTCATCCTTTAAAGTCTCATCTTCAATATCACCAAAGCTTACTTTTATATACTTATCATGATAATAAGCAGCACCGATATAGGCAATGTCACCACTTAAAAATCCGCCTGCATTACGACCGCTACCGCCATGGGTTAGTTGAGAGTATTCACTACCTACCCATTGGGCTGGTGATTGATTATTTATAACTTGTTTTTGATCAACTAAAAACTTTCCGCGTTTAAAAACAAATGTTTTCGTGACACTAACACCCTTACCGTTATCCCAAACTAATGGCACTTCTAATGTGTCCAGACCTTCCTTAAGAATGTATTCAGTGTTTTGAGTGCTGAAACTTGCATAATGATTTGGTGCTAAATCACTTCTATTAGCTTCTTGTGACAGTAAGCCTGATTGAGCTACATAGCCTTTCTTACTATCAATTATTCGCTCTGCCTTATCTTTTTCTTCTAAGCTTACAGGATAGGTAGGTAGATCAGCCTGAATAATCGTGCCACCTTTTGTGCTTATATAAATATCAAGTACATCGGTTTTCACGTGTATTTTTTGTGCTTGTTCGGATTTTGTAGTTAGAGCGTTTGCAACTGTAGGGTTAGTAGCTACCCCTAATGATGACGGTGTATCTGTGGGTATTGTATTTTTATTTTGAGATAAAAATTCACTAGAACCTGTAGGGCTGGCCTGTTTAGGAGCATGTTCTTGTTGCCATGTTGACCAAATTAAAAAGCCCAAAAAGAATAAGGTTAGGTAAAGAAAGGGGCGTTGCTGATCCATAGCTAATGCACTCGTTTATAGGTATGTGTTTTATTTCTAGTCGGAGCGACTGGCGAACTTTTTTCGCATAAAATGCCACTGTTTTTCAATTTGTTTATGCATTTCATGGTTGCTTAACTTAATCGCACTTGGTTTACACATCGCGATTATATCGACACTAGGTAGCTTATGTTGATTTATTCTAAAACTTTCCCGAAATAAACGTTTTATTCGATTTCTATCAACTGCTCGTTTTGCACATTTTTTAGATATGGCTAAACCCAATCGTGGATGCGTTAAATTATTAGTTCTAGCTAATACTGTAAATGAATAATTACCAAAACGTTCTGCTTTATCAAATACAAATGAATAATTATCAGCGGTTAGCAGTTTTAATTTACCTTGCAGTCTAAAGTCTTTCGAACTAAGACTATTTTTATTTACATCCACTTTTTCCACAATAACTTATTTAGTAAAGTATACCTTGCAGTTAAATTGCTAATTTATGGACAAAGACTTGCGCGGCCTTTTGCACGACGTGATTTTAATACTTTACGACCGCCAACAGTACTCATGCGAGCGCGAAAGCCGTGAGTACGTTTACGTTTTATTACACTGGGTTGGAATGTTCTTTTCATGTCGAAACCTGCTCGATATTTAATAAAAGCCGTATATTACTTTAATTTAATCAATATTACATCAAGAAACTAAAAACGGGCACAAAAAATACGCAATAGTGTAGTTTAAGTCAATTGTTTTTTGTAATTTTTGTTTTTTATATTTTTACTTTTACTCAGAATATAAAGATTGAGCTGCATTTTAGATATCTCAATCTAGGATAACGCTGGTGCCTAAATTATAACTATTTGGTAATTTCCAATCACAGAATTTATTAAATAATGCTTGTGGATAACTCCTAAAATGAAGTAATATTCTATCCCCCTTTGCAAGTTTTTTTATTTTTATTGCTATATTTCTTTGCAAAGAAAATGTATGTAATTTATCTAACTAACAAGGCTTTATATTAATCTACCCTCATAAATTAATAATCTGCTAAATAGTAAATAAATATCGGGTCATTTTGTACGAGCCACTGGTAAAAAATTGTAGGAACAAAATTTTTCTCTTAATTAGCTAAATCGTTCAAAACTCAAACTATGCACCTTAATCTCCTGCTACTTTTCAGATAACACGAATTGTAACAACTCGATTTTAGTTCATAAATTCATCGTTGTAGAATGGAGTCTACCACTATGCTTTGGCAACAATGCCTAAATTCCTTAGAGTCAGAAGTAAGTGATCAAGAGATAAATACTTGGTTACGAACATTGCATGGTACACAACACGGTGATGTATTGGTGTTACTAGCACCTAATACTTTTGTTCATCAACATGTTACAAATAACTACTTACCGCGAATTATTGAACTTGCTAAAGGTTTAAACTCAGATACTACGCAAGTAATTCTTCAGATAGGTTCTAACGAACCACAGTTCACAACCGATTTGCCTACAAATACCATCAACGAGCAGAAGGTTTCACCCGATTATCAACAAGTCACACCCCAAGCTAACAATAAACCTTTCCACACTCCCTCTAATAACAGTAATTTAAGCAACAGTGATACAAATTTTACTAATAACTTAGATAAAAACTACATCTTTGATAGTTTTGTGGAAGGGAAGTCAAATCAGTTAGCCATTGCATCCGCTAAACAAGTTGCCGATAATCCAGGAATTTCATATAACCCTCTATTCATTTACGGTAACTCTGGTTTAGGCAAAACACATTTGATGCATGCCATTGGCAATCAAATTAAAGAAAATAATAGCAATGCGAATGTTGTCTACTTGCATTCGGAACGTTTTGTAAATGGCATGGTGCAAGCACTACGTACTAATAATATAGATAAGTTTAAAAATTTCTATCGAACTGTTGATGCGCTACTTATTGATGATATTCAATTCTTTGCCAATAAAACGCGCTCTGTTGAGGAGTTTTTTCATACTTTCAATGTATTACTTGAAGGACAAAAACAAATTATATTGACAAGTGATCGTTATCCTCGTGATGTTGAAGGTATAGATGATCGTTTAAGTTCTCGTTTAAATTCTGGACTTACGATTGAAATACAGCCACCTGATTTAGAAACACGAGTAGCAATACTGACTAAAAAAGCTGAGGAATATCATATAGATATCCCTAAAGAATCCGCATTCTTTATTGCTAAAAACTTCCGCTCAAATGTACGTGATTTAGAAGGTGCTCTTCAAAGAGTTGTAGCAAGTTTACGTCTTAATCAAAGCACTCAGGTGGGTTTAGACTTTGTTCATGATGTTTTACGTGATCAATTAATGAGTCAAAATAAAACTGTTACTGTCGATAACATTAAGAAAACAGTTGCTCAGCATTTTAATATTAAAACCTCTGACATGGACTCTAAACGTCGTACTCGATCTATCACGAGACCTCGTCAAATGGCCATGGCACTGTCTAAAGAACTTACTAACCATAGTCTACCTGAAATTGGTGAGTACTTTGGTGGGCGCGACCACACTACTGTATTACATGCCTGTAGAAAAATTAAAGAGTTATGTGCTGAGGACACAGGTCTAAATGAAAATTATCGTATTTTAGAAAGAACATTAACTCGTTAAAGATCTATTTTTTAACATAATTAAACTGTAAATAAGTGCTGTATAAAAGATTGTGTAAACTGTGTATAAAAAAATATTTCTTTAAAATATTAACTTATCCACATTGTTTAAACAATTTATTTTATTTTTAAACAGTCTTAAATAACAACTGAAATCAAGACTAAATTATTGAAAATAAACTAAATTTAGTTTTTATTAACAAAAATATACGACCCTTATTATTACTATTATCTTTTAAATATATATATAACTATTACTATGAAACTTACAATTTCCAAAGAAACATTACTTGAACAACTTTCTTATGTTGTTGGTGCTGTAGAAAAAAAACATACCAGTAAAATACTTGAAAATGTTCTTATCCAAGTGTCTGAAGACTCTCTTCAAATGGTTGGTACAGACTTAGAAATAGAAATGTCTTCACAACTCAACATTCAAGCTGAATCTACAGGAACGTTAACTGCTCCTGCTCGTAAATTATTTGATATTTGTAAAGCCTTACCTAACAACAGTTTCATTTTACTAGAAGCAAAAGAAAATAGACTTTTTATAAAAGGTGCTAGAAGTCGTTTCGAATTAGCAACTTTACCAGCTGATGATTTTCCATTACTTGATGACATTCCTATCAAGCAAGAAGTTACTATACCTGAAAATAAACTAAAATATTTAATGGAAAAAGTTTCATTTTCTATGGCTAATCAAGATGTTAGATACTATTTAAATGGTTTACTATTTGAGTTCAGGAATGAATCAATTATTGCAGTATCAACAGATGGACATCGTTTAGCTCTTTCAGAATATTCTTTAGATAACGTTTCCTCTAACCCTGACTTTAATATTATTGTTCCAAGGAAAGGTATTTTAGAGCTTTCTCGTTTATTAGATAGTAGTAGTGAAATACCCCTTACTTTACAATTTAGTGACAATCATATTCGTGTTTTTAAAGATAAAATACGTTTTACTTCTAAACTTATAGATGGGAAATATCCAGATTATAAAGCTGCAGTTCTTTCTAAAAGTAAGTATTCAATAGAGTTTGATCGTGATTTATTTAGAGACACACTTTCTAGAGTAGCAATTTTATCTAATGAAAAATTTAAAGGTATTCGTTTAGGTTTCAAACAAGGTTTATTATCTTTACACTCAAATAACCCAGATAATGAAACGGCAGAAGAAGAAATTGATATAGAATTTTCTGGTGAACCCTTTGAAATAGGTTTTAATGTAACTTATCTTTTAGAAGCTGTTAATCATTTAGAAGGTGATACTCTCTTCTTAAGTCTATCTAGTCCTGATACTAGTGCCTTATTACATTCCAAGGATGATCTGAATACTCACTATGTTGTCATGCCTATACGTCTTTAAACCGTATTGAATAGTTATGTGGATTAATAAATTAACGATTAAAAATTGTAGATCGTTATCAAATATCCAATTAGATTTATCAAAAAACTTAAATATTATTGTTGGTGATAATGCTTCTGGAAAGACAAGTCTCCTAGAAGCATTAACATTACTTTCTTCTGGTCGATCTTTTAGAACCGCACACATTTCAGATCTAATATCATACAATAAGGACTCTGTAATAGTTTCTGCACGAGTTCTCAATCAAAGGCATAATTCTACACAAATAGGTTTGAAAAAATCTTTAACTAGTACAGTTATACGTATTAATAAAGAAAATATTTATACACAAGCCGAATTAAGTACACATTTACCTTTAACTGTTATTCACGCTGGTTCTATAGACTTGATTACTGGTTCTCCAAAATTGCGTCGTTCATTTATTGACTGGATTGCTTTTTATAAGTTTCCTTCATTTCATCAACAGTGGAAACAGTACCAACATGTACTAAAACAAAGAAATATTTGTTTAAAAGAATACCACTTTAGATCTTCTTTGGATGAATGGACTCAAGAATTAGTAAAATTACAACCTTTAATTAATAACTATCGTAAGGATGCTATCTCTTTATTGAAAATAGAGTGGTTTAAGATTTTAAATTTTCTCTTTAAAGATTTTGAATTCGATTTGATTTTTAAATCAGGATTCCCTGATGCTTTAGATATATCTGAAATTAATCTATTACATTACTATAAAGAACGACAAAGCTATGACCTCAAAATACAGCGTACTTCTAGTGGAGTTCACCGCTTCGATTTTAAAATAATGATGGGTGATCGTTTAGCATCAGATTGTGCTTCTAGAGGGCAATTGAAATTGCTAGCACTGTCACTTTTACTCGCTAAGAATTCTGTATTATCAGGAACTGATGACAATTCAGAAAATAAAAAAGGGATTCTACTTATCGATGACCTTGCTGCTGAGCTAGATAGTGAAAATAAAGACATACTAATAAATTATCTTAGTAGTCTAAATCAACAACTTTTTATCACCATGACTAAACAATACAATATACCTTCAGTTAATTTAGATTATAAAGTGTTTCACGTGAAACATGGTGATATTACTTCATACAATTGATTACTTTCGAGGAGATCTATTTCCACCTTGTCTTTTTTTATTGCCATCGTTAGACTTATTTTTACTCTTCCAATTATTTATATTTTTATTTGATTTTGATTTTATAGTGCGGTTATTACTCGTATTTTTAGCGCCTTTAGGTTTAGGTATTTTTTTATTTAAGCTGGTTATAGGTACATCATGATCTGGTTCAAAACCATCAATTAAAGTACGTTTGAGTAGTTGTTTGATAAGGTGCTCGATGTCAGACAGTTGTTTCACTTCATCAGCACTAACAAGTGATACAGCATGGCCTTGACTACCAGCACGACCTGTTCTCCCAATTCTATGAACATAATCTTCAGGAACATTTGGTAAATCAAAGTTTACAACTTGTGGAAGTTGGTTAATATCAATACCGCGTGCAGCAATATCTGTAGCGACCATAACTTGAACCTTGCCTTTTTTAAAATCAGCTAGTGCACGTGTACGTTGATTCTGACTCTTGTTACCATGAATGGCTACAGAGGTGATACCTTTAGTATTGAGTTGTCGAGTCAGTCGATCACAGCCGTGTTTTGTGCGACCAAAAACGAGTACTTGTGTCCACTGATTCTCTTCGATTAAATAAGCTAACAAGGCAGATTTTTCTTTTTTATCGACGGGGTGTATCCATTGCTTCACAGATTCAACCGTCGTATTTCGAGGGCTAACTGATATTTCTACAGGATCATTTATAATAGTCTTTGCTAACTTTCTAATGTCATTTGAAAAGGTAGCAGAGAACATTAAGTTCTGGCGACGTTTGGGTAAAAAAGCTAAAACTTTACGAATATCATGAATAAATCCCATATCCAACATACGATCAGCTTCATCTAAAATAAAAATTTCTAGTTGATCAAAACGTACAGCTTTTTGATTATATAAATCTAAAAGGCGACCAGGTGTAGCGACTAAAATATCAACACCACGATGCAAGCGTTTAATTTGAGGGTTAATTTTTACGCCGCCAAAGACGACAGTTGAGTTAAGCTCAAGGTTTTTACCATAAGTTTGAACACTGTGTTCAACTTGTGCAGCAAGTTCACGAGTAGGAGTTAAAATTAATGCACGCACTTGATTGTTTTTAGGTTTCGGACCTTTAGATAATATTTCTAATATAGGGAGCGTAAATCCAGCGGTTTTTCCAGTTCCTGTCTGCGCTGCAGCCATAACGTCCCGCCCTGAAAGCACTGCCGGAATAGCCTGCTCTTGAATAGGTGATGGTTTAGTGTAACCCTGTTTATTGATCGATTTTAAAAGTTGCTCAGATAACCCAAGTGAATCAAAACTCATATCATTATTTCTGTAGTGTGTTAAAAGCGTGCAGGGTACAGTATTTAAGGGTGAACTGCTATCTATAAGGATTCGTTGAAAAGATACTAAATTATTTTAATTATTAAATAGGAAAAGAATAATCGAAAAAATTATTTTCGGTAATCACGTAGATACATCCATTCGAATGCTTTTTTGGCATAATGTAAAATTCGACAAGGTGGGATAACTAATGTCCGTTTTTCATTACGGAATGCTAATGTGCCCTTATTGTTAGAATCAATAATACAGGCAAGTTCATATTTAAAGGTATGTGTTGCAGGTTTACCTTGTAAGCCATCGAGCATATTATTAATCGCTGCAACAGCTTGTAAATCAGCCATATGTGCTTGTTTTGGTTTCCAATCAGGCCCAGGGAAGCTACCTGCATCACCTGCTACATAGACATGTTCGAAACCTTCAACTTGGCAGTGCATATTTGATTGTATCAAGCCACCAGGACTGAGTGGCATTTCAGTTTTTGTAGCGAATGTTGGACCTGTCATCCCCGGCATAAATATAATGAGATCTGTGTCAAACTCACCACCCTCAGTGGTAATAGTATAATTATTAGTACTTTTATTAAGTACAAATTTTTTCATTTTATTTCCAAGGTGTGTGTTTATATTTCGTTTCTTTATTTCAGATAGAATTCCTTTAACTGCAGCATCACCTAAGCGAGCACCCGGTTTTTTAGCAGGGGTGAAGAATATCAAATTAAATTTATCGCGTCGTTTTTCTTGGCGTAACTGTGTATCAAGCCCAAAGAGTAATTCAAACATTGGCCCGCCACGCATAGCTGATGGTTCTTTGGGGTTACCACCGAAACCAAGTGCAATGGTACCACCGTCCATGGCTTTGATTTTATCACGCATTTTTTCAGCAGCCTCAATACCTTCACAAATAGTAATAGCATGTTCAATACCGGGAAGTTTTTTTATGAAGCGTCCACCACTTGCAATAAGTAATGCAGAGTTTGTAACATCACCATTATCAGTTATAACTGTTCGACCACCATTGGTAATAGCAGTTACTGTCCCTGCAAAAAAATCTACGTTGTTACGTTTGAAAAAAGAACTTACATTTATGCGTAAATCATTCCCCTGACGTTTACCTGATGGTATCCAGATCAGACTAGGAAGATAAATAAATTCAGCTTTTGGTGCAATTATCGTGATTTTGGATTTCTGATCTTTTTTACGAATTTGTTTGATGGCTGTTAAAGCAGCAAAACCTGCACCAATTATTGTAATTTCTTGCATTTTTGTACCTTCTGGATTTTAGTTAATATTAGTGTTTTCTAATGTACTATTTATCAGTCCTCTTTTCAAACTTATTAAATAATTCAGAGTATTAAGTAAAAATACTTAGTTTGATTAAGAATAAAAGCATCTTTATAAGAATAGGCTAATATACTGATTTCATTAGCTTAAAAATAAACCTGACAAAACTTGAAATATAGTCTTTACTCTGTGTAATATGCGTACCGACTGCTTGGGACTGTATAGTAACAAGCATGATTAATAACCCCCTACAATATATTTAATGAGGTTTACCATGAAAAAGAGTTTTCTATTAGGTCTTGCGACCGCAGCAATCTTTAGTACAACAGCACAAGCTGGAACGCTAGAAGATGTGAAAAAAGCAGGTGTCTTAAAGTGTGGCGTAAGTACTGGTCTTGGTGGATTTTCTGCTGCTGATGACAAAGGTAACTGGAAAGGTCTTGATGTTGATGTATGTCGTGCCGTTGCAGCTGCTGTATTAGGTGATGCGAGTAAAGTTAAATATAACCCACTTACCGCAAAAGAGCGTTTCACTGCACTACAGTCTGGTGAAATTGATATGCTTTCACGTAACACTACATGGACTCTGACTCGAGATGGATCGCTTGGTCTTAACTTTGCAGGTGTTAACTATTATGATGGCCAAGGCTTCATGGTAACTAAAGCGTTAGGTGTTGATAGCGCTCTTAAGTTAGATGGTGCTGCTGTTTGTATTCAAGCGGGTACTACAACTGAGCTTAACCTTGCTGATTACTTTAAAGCAAATAACATGAAGTACAAAGCGATTACTTTTGACACATCAGATCAAACTATCAAAGGTTTTGAATCAGGACGTTGTGATATGCTGACTTCTGATCAATCTCAACTTTACTCACTACGTATTAAGTTAGCTAAGCCAGATACAGCAATTGTACTGCCTGAAGTTATCTCTAAAGAGCCACTAGGCCCTGTTGTACGTCAAGGTGATGATCAGTGGTTCAACATTGTACGTTGGTCTTTAAACGCAATGATCAATGCTGAAGAGTTAGGTTTAACCTCTAAGAATATTAAAGAGAAGAAAGACAGTAAAGATCCTGCTATCGGACGTATGCTAGGCGGACAAGGCGAGAAATTAGGTCTTGATGATAATTGGTCTGCAAACATTATTGAGCAGGTTGGTAACTATTCTGAAAGTTTTGAAAGAAATGTAGGTTCTGGTTCACCACTTAAGATTGGTCGTGGTCTTAATGCACTTTGGAGCAAAGGCGGCATCATGTACGCACCACCTATTCGTTAATAGGCTTAATAAAAAAGAGTCTGCAAGTTGCAGGCTCTTTTTTTGTCTCTAAATTAGTGTTTTCGAAAAGTTACTATTGCGAGATTATTAATTTAGAAACAAATTTATTCACTTTTTACCCAAATATATACAACGATTTTAAAAACTATGAACGACTCACAAAAAAACATTAATGAACTACCTAGTAAACCACTAGTTTGGAATGACCCTAAATATAGGGCAATGTTTTTTCAGATTCTATTAATATCAGCACTCGCATACTTCTTTTATTCGATAGTTCAAAATACATTGGATAATATGAATGCAAGAGGAGTTTCAACCGGTTTCGGTTTTATGTCGGAACCAGCAGGGTTTGATATTTTACAAACATTAGTTCCATTTGATTCAACCTACAGCTTTGGACGTTCCTTTATAGTTGGTGTACTTAATACATTATTAGTTACTGGATTAGGTATTTTATTTGCGACTATTTTAGGATTTTTAGTTGGTGTAGCACGACTTTCAAATAACTGGTTAGTTTCGAAAATTGCTACTGTGTATATAGAAACGTTTAGAAATATACCGCTACTAATTCAAATTATTTTTTGGTACTCATTGATTGTAGGTAGTTTACCAGCTGTAAGAGATAGCTTTTCATTATTTGATAGTTTTTTCTTAAATCAACGGGGTATTAATATACCTAGCCCACATTATGAAGATGGTTTTATTTATACACTAATAGCTTTAGTCATTGGACTAATCACCAGCTTTATTATGAAACGTTGGGCTAGAAAAAGGCAAGAAGCAACAGGCCAACAGTTTCCTGTTCTTTTAGTAGCACTAGGATTAATACTTTTATTTCCAATACTTGTTTATTTTATTTCAGGTAGTCCAATTACATGGGATGTGCCAAAGTTAGGGCGTTTTAACTTACAAGGTGGTGCAACGGTTATACCTGAGTTAGTTGGTTTATTACTTGCGCTTGTTATTTATACTGCTGCATTTATTGCCGAAATTGTTCGCTCTGGAATTAAAGCAGTAAGTCATGGTCAATCAGAAGCTGCACTTTCAGTGGGGCTAACTCCTGCTCAAAATTTAAAACTTGTTGTAATACCGCAAGCATTACGAGTAATTATTCCACCTTTAACTAGCCAGTATTTAAACTTATTTAAAAACTCATCATTAGCCGCTGCAATTGGTTACCCAGATTTAGTAGCCGTTTTTATGGGAACAACGCTGAATCAAACAGGTCAAGCAGTCGAAATAGTGGCAGTCACTATGGGAGTGTACCTTTTAGTAAGTTTACTCATATCCATGTTTATGAATTGGTATAACGCTAAAATGTCATTGGTGGAGAGATAAAATGTACGTAACAGATAAAATACTGCCAGAACTACCCGCACCGAGTAACTCCAAAGGGTTAATTCATTGGTTTAAAGTTAATCTTTTCAATGGTCCCTTTAATACTTTGTTTACACTTTTAGCTGCTTTTTTATTATATAAAATAATACCACCAGCCATCGAATGGGCATTTATAGATGCTACATGGTTTGCAGATTCAAGTAGTGAATGTAAGCTTGAAAATGGTGATAGAAAAGACGGTGCTTGTTGGGCCTTTATCACCAATCGTTTTGATCAAATTATGTATGGTTTTTATCCTGAAGAAGAACGCTGGAGACCAAATCTTGCAGGTATAATGTTGGTTTTATTAACAATTCCACTATTTTTTAAAAAGACACCTAAAAAGGCATGGTTAGGTGGTTTTATTTTGGTCATATTTCCTTTCATCGCTTTTGTTTTAATTAGAGGTGGGTATTTTGGGCTAGAGGTAGTAGATACGGGAAAGTGGGGAGGCTTGATGCTTACCCTTATTATCTCCTTGGTTGGTATCCTCTTTGCTTTATTATTTGGCACAATTTTAGCCTTGGGCAGACGCTCAAGTATGCCAATCGTAAAATCACTGAGTGTTGTATTTATAGAGTTTTGGCGAGGTGTACCGTTAATTACTGTGCTTTTCATGTCATCAGTAATGCTACCGCTATTTCTACCAGAAGGAACCACTTTTGATAAGTTAGCAAGAGCTATGATTGGCATCATCTTATTTCAATCTGCTTATGTGGCAGAAGTGGTTCGTGGTGGTTTGCAAGCGATTCCAAAAGGGCAATATGAAGCAGCTGCAGCGATGGGTTTAAGCTATTGGAAAAGTATGTTTTTAGTTATTCTTCCACAAGCAATGAAACTTGTTATTCCAGGATTAGTGAACACCTTTATCGCTCTATTTAAAGATACAACGCTCGTATTGATTATAGGATTATTTGATTTATTAGCAATTATAGAAAATGTATTAGGTTCTGATAACGCATGGCTAGGCTTCCATACAGAAGGCTTAGTATTTGCTGCCTTTGTATTTTGGATGTTTTGTTTTAGCCTATCGCGCTACAGTATGGCTTTAGAGAGGCAGCTAGATACAGGACATAGAAACTAATCGTTGAAAGTTTAAGATTAGAAGATTAATACACAAATATCATGTTACATCTAGGTGAGAAATATTATGACAAACCCACAAAATAGCACAAATGAAGAGTTCGCAATTCAACTTATTAATATGAATAAGTGGTATGGCGATTTCCACGTACTAAAAGATATCAACCTCAATGTAAAAGAAGGCGAGCGTATCGTTATTTGTGGCCCCTCTGGCTCAGGTAAATCAACAGTAATTCGTTGTATTAATCACTTGGAAGAGCATCAAAAAGGGCAGATAATTGTAAATGGTGAAGAAATTACCGGTGATGTAAAACAATTAGAACGTTTACGTACTGATGTAGGTATGTGTTTTCAGCACTTTAATCTTTTTCCTCATCTAAGTATTTTGGATAATTTAACACTCGCACCAATTTGGGTTAAGAAAATACCAAAAGCTGAAGCTGAAGCAACGGCAATGAAATATTTAGAGCGTGTAAAAATTCCAGATCAGGCGCTTAAATATCCAGGTCAGTTATCAGGTGGTCAGCAACAACGCGTAGCGATTGCACGCAGTTTATGTATGGACCCTAAAATCATGTTATTTGATGAGCCGACTTCTGCATTAGACCCAGAAATGATTTCAGAAGTACTTGATGTAATGATTGAGCTTGCAAATGAAGGTGGTATGACAATGTTGTGCGTCACCCATGAAATGGGCTTTGCTAAGAAAGTAGCAGACCGTGTTATCTTTATGGATGCAGGTCAAATTATTGAAGAAAATAACCCCGAAGAGTTCTTTAATAATCCGCAATCAGAACGAACTCAGCTATTCTTAAGTCAGATTATTGATCATTAAGCATTAAAATACCCAATAACTAGTAACGTCAATCACTAATTATTGGGTTATAACTAATTTATATAGTTTTATTTTTTTCTATAGAAGCCATTCTAAGTTTATTCATAACTTTTTCTTTAATTTCACGTTTTGCTTGTGTAAATTTTTCTGCAAATAAAGTCATGTAGTATTTATCTTTTTTATTTAGTGGGAAATCTAAAGTGGTAACTTCTCCCTGTGGAGAAATATATTTTTTCTGAATAACCATTACTTCAGTTTGATCAGTGCCCATATCTTTTCTTGATTTAGCTTCTCCAGTAGCTATATAACCGCTATTGATTAGAGCTTTATTGATATCATCAAACGTAAATAACTCTTGTTTATTCTTGGCTTGTACCATTACATCCGTAGTGCAACCATCATCTTCAGGTGAGATAGCATAACTAACTTTATCAACAAATACTTCGTAAACACCCTTGTAATCTTTAGCAGGTGCTAACTTTTTTTGATGGCTTAAACTCTCCTTTAAAGAAGAAGAATTGTCATATTTTTGTTCACAATATTGTTTATGCAAACTTAAGAAAGCCACCAATGGTTTAGGAGCAGTTTCTGGCTTAGTAGGGTTAGAAGCAACTTGATTATTACAGCCGTTGAGTAGTAGTGTCGTTAGTACGGCTGCTGTACACAACATAACGACGGGAATCGCTTTATTCATGGGGTTTGCCTTTATTTTTATTATTATCAATACAATGTTTATTCAGCTACAAAGCATCTTTATTTTAAGACATCTTTGTTGGGTGGAGTAACTATAATAGACTTTACTAACTATGCAAAGAATTCTCTGACTAGCGGATAATTTTTTTAATTTTAGTAGGGGTTAATATATTTGTTCTATTTATTTACTTATCCCACAATAACAATCTCGTTTAATAGTCGTTACGGGCAACTTATCATCACTGTAAAGTAAGTAAAATATCGTGACTTATAGTTTTGTTTATTTAGTAACGGTTAAACCTAAAGCTGTCCAACTTTGCATACCGCCGCGATAGTATTTAATTTTTGCAGCAGGGTAGCCCATAGCTAATAGCTTACGAATAGCAGTGGGTGATTGCCCACACCAATTACCATTACAGTACATTACTAAGGTTTTAGCATGGCTAAAGTCAAAGGTTTCACCAGTAATAACATCAAACATATCTTCCATAATCTCAAGCGTTTCAGTGGTGTCTTTAAATTTAGTAAAGGGTACATTCACCGCACTCGGTATCATTCCACTACGTTTTACCCAAGCAGGTGTACGAGAATCAATTAAGATTATAGATTCATTACCTGCGTTCATTTGTTTTATATAGTCAATAACTTCTGCCTCACCTAAGGTTTCAACTGCATGGGGTTTGAAAGGGTGCATGGCCTGTATTGTGCCTCGTGCCGTTTTACGATAAAACGGCACAATCTCATTCTTCTTATCTTGATTACGCATGATTGTAGCGGTCTTATCATTATATTTAATATCAAGACTAAATAGATTTGAGGTAATCATGACTTTTTTAGTTTCTATTTCTTCAGCTGCTAAAACCTGTGGAATAAAAACTAACGGGATAGTGAACTGTACCCCATCCTTAGGACAGTTTTAGCCTCAACTTAAGAACTATTTTCTGTTTATAATTGTTACATGAGGAAACAGAAAATGAGTAAAAAACGAAGAAACCATTCA
>Ga0256839_1000080_pt1 | contig 124747 bp, 117 predicted proteins | sample 354166metaG_FD_185968 | JGI IMG/M metagenome (GOLD analysis project Ga0256839, IMG submission 185968) | Hydrothermal vent microbial communities from Mid Atlantic Ridge, Atlantic Ocean - 354-166 | ecosystem: Environmental > Aquatic > Marine > Hydrothermal vents | place: Atlantic Ocean: Mid...
AGCGCAACCGCCCAGGGTCAGCGTGGGCGGGTCGAAGGAAAAGCTGAAGGGTGCTGCCTTCTGCAGGGCGCTGATGCCGAGTATCTGACGCTGATTGCCCGGCAGTACCGCGGCCTGGATATCCCGGATGATGCAACCATCGCCCAGCGAGATCGATGACACCCGGTACAACGGAACAATTCGCGTGCTGCCGTCGGCCATGACGCCCTGGAGGTTCTTCAGGAACACGGCGTCTCCACTGTCCAGAAGGCGATCCAGCGTGTCCTGGCGTATGACGCTGTGCCCCGAGCCGGTATCGACCAGCCACAGGGATTCGCCGACGCCCTGCAGCGTCGAACGGACATAGAAGGTGCTGCTGCCGCGGTTCTCCATCGGTACTTCGAAACGGAGTACGCCTTCGGCGACCGCATTGAATGCGCTCAGCACGGCGATGATGGCAATGAGTTGTCGGCCTGGCCCTGTCATGTTGATGCACGCCTTTTTTGACGGGTACAGGAACCACTATAGATCATGGAACGGCAGTTGTGGGGTGCTGGCGGGGATTTGCCGGGAGAAATCGGCCCGTTTCGGTGACTTCTCGACGGGCGTCACAGGGATTGCACATCCATCGTGGGCGGCCATCACGAAAATGGCTGAAAAAACTGGATATTCTTTCAGGTATCTATATATTAGACTTTGCTAATGCGGCAATGCAGCGGGAATGCTGAATATGAACGATCTGCTCTCGGAACTCGAGTTTGAATTCTCGATGAAGCCCTCCGATCTGGAGGAATTATCACACCTTCTGGTTGAGTTCACCGGCAAGGCCCTGCTGTGGGACGACGAACTCGGTGGCGAGCGCGAGATCGCGCGCCTCAAGGGCCACCGGCTGGATCTTTCCAGTGCGCGCAAATGTTACGAGAACCTGCAGGATCTGTTTGATCTGATCACCCCCGAGATCGCCGATCTGGGCCACCACATCATCTCCGGCAACAACTGTTTCGTCGAATGCTGCAGCCGTGACGAGCCGGAAAAGACGCCTTGTGCCAGTCTGGTCTACATCGACGAACTGGTCGTCGACCCCGAGTACCGCAGCCTTGGCATCGGTACCGAGATGCTCAAGCGGATGAGCGAAGTCGTGGACCTGAACAATGCGCTGGTAGCGCTCAAGGCCTACCCGATACTCGATGACGAAACCGCGGCCCGTTCACCGGAGCTGAAGAAAAAACTTAAGAATTTCTATGCCAAGCTCGGTTTCCGCCACTCCGGCGAGCACTACATGGTCAAGGATGCCCGTGACTGCCATGCCCAGCGCCGGCGCGCGCTGGCGGAGCAGGGGATCAGCCTGCCGGCGGCCAGTTGAAACCCACGGTCACTGCGGAACCCCCCATCAGGCCGCCTGTTCCGTAACAGGCGGCCTTTTTCATGGCTGCAGGATCAGCGCCACCACCGCCCGGTCCTCGGCGGCCAGAATATTGAAGGTGCGGCACAGCGCGCCGGTGTCCATGGCCTCCAGTCCCAGCTGCCGCTCGGCGAACAGGCGCCACAGATCCGGCGTGGGAAAGCGCTGGCGGGGACCCGTGCCGAGCAGCACCACATCCGGCTGCAGTTCGAACACGCAGGCCAGGGCCTCGGCATCGATGTCATCGAGGTCGCGCACCGGCCAGCCCTCGATCAGGCGGTCGGGCGACAGCACCAGGCTGCCCCGGTACTCCCGCTGGTTGATGGTGATCGAGTCCGGGCCATAGGCCTGGATGCTGTAGCGTGCGTCGATCTGGTCTTCGATGAGCGGCATGGGCGGGAGCATACCCGAAGCGTTGGGGACGGGAAAGTTGCCGCTGGGGTTCCCCGCACTGAGATCTGTCCGGCAGGCTGACAGGAAGCGGGAGCGCAGGCCAGCGGTGTTCGCGGGGCAGGAATCAGGTAGAGGAACCTGCCGGCTTCAGGCGACCGATGAAGGCGGCGTCACGCCCGCTGTGCTTGGCGCGGTAGAGCAGGATGTCGGCCTGGCGGATCATTTCTCGGGCGAGGAACACCGGTTCCATGGCGCTGTTGGCGGGTGTGCAGGCCACGCAACCGGCGCTGATGGTGATCACGCTGCTTTCGCTTTCCACCGGTTGTACCGGATGGTCGCGGATGGTATCGCGCAGTCGTTCGAGCAGCTTTTCCACCTGCTGTAGGTTGCTTTCGGGGAAGGCGATGATGAATTCCTCGCCGCCGTAGCGGCCGCAAATGTCGTGGCTGCGTACGCCCGAATGGATGTGCTGCGCAATCGCCCGCAAAACCTCGTCCCCGGCATCATGCCCCCAGCGGTCGTTGATGCGCTTGAAATGGTCCAGGTCGATCATCGCCAGCGCCAGCGAAGTACCTTGAGCACGATGTTCCCCAATGAGTCGCAACAAGGCCTCCATGAAGGCCTCGCGGCGCATCAGTCCGGTAAGGGTGTCGACCAATGCCTGGCGTTCCAGCCGGTCGTGGTGCAGCCAGCTGCCAATATCCTCGGCGATCAGTTGCAGATCGCGCCATTCCTGCTCGTTCAGTCGAGCCGGCTGACTGGCCGTTTCCCCTACGATCAGCAGCCCGGTGTTCCCCGGCTCGTGCGACAGCGGCAGTATGTGGTGAATGCCGCTGCGGCGGGCTTCATCAGCCGGCAGGGAGCTGTCGTGGAACAGGCATCCGTGCAGCTGCCTTTCCAGTTCCGCCACTGCGTCGGGCGGGAAGGACGTTCCCCCCCGCAGCAGCAGGTGGCTGTCTGCGCCGGTGCTGTCCGGGGCGGTGTACAGGCCACACCAGCCGATTTGCAGGTTCTGCTGCAGGAAATCGGCGGCCCGCTCCAGCCGTAACGGAAGCGCCTCGGTTTCCGGCAACTGGGCCATCCAGCCACGGAAACGCTGGTGCAGACCCCGCGGCGGTGCGAACACCCCGCGCTCGAGCCAGCTGGTCAGCCGCTGACTGGCCGGACGCAGGAAGGCCGCCAGCATCAGAGCCGGCAAGGCGGTCAGGGCGAAGGCCGGGTCGCCATCGAAACGCTGGTTCAGCCAAAGATAGGTTTTCTGGGTGAACACCAGAATCAGCAGAAAACCGATCAGGGTCAGGAACTGGTTCAGCAGCCGCGAGTCGAGGCGGCGGCCCAGGTAGAGGTAGCGGTAGCGCACCATTGAAATGAAGATGCCGGTGGGGAACAGGGCCAGCAACATCAGTTCCACCGTGTTGGTGCCGTCGATCCATGGAACAATCCAGTAATACAGGCTGATGAAAAGGCTCAGGCTGTAGAGGAAATAGGGCGTCAGAAACAGCCACACGGTGCGCATCAACCGGCGCTGTTCGGCATCGGGGTCGGCCAGGCTGCGCAGCGTTACCAACAGCCAGATCAGGGCCTTGAAAGCGATTTCCAGATGGTAATAGGGCCGCAGGGCATCCGTGTCGGTGGGATTGTCCACCGTCGCGGAAAACAGCAGGCCGGCGGGCAACAGCAGGCCATAGAGCAGGACCCGTATCAGCCTGTGGTGACGGCGGTAGAGGGCCAGCGGGCGGGGAAAGATCAGGAAGAAGTGCAGTTCCACCACGGTGGCCATGCTCAGCATGTAGAGATTGATGCGCCACAGAACGCGGTTTACATCGAGGTCGTAAATCTGGTAATAGGGCAACAGGAATTCGGTCGACAGCAATGCCAGCAGCAGGATCAGCAGGCGTGCTGCCGGCTTGTTCCATTGTGGCAGGAGCATCACGATCAGCGCCAGAAAATAGAAGGTGCCCAGCACCTTGACGAGGAACGGGGTGAAATCCACCGGCATGCCGGGTGTGATCTGCAGTTCCCGGCTGCGGCCCTCGGTGTCGCGCACACGAAGCTTCAGGGTTTCCCGGTGATCCGCAGGCCACAGCGTGTAAAGGCTGACGAGATCCGGCGTGTCCTGCCCGTTGAAGGCCTCGATGATCATGCCGGGTTTCAGGCCGGCGCGGGCTGCGGGACCGTTGGGGTTGACCGTGAACGCCACGACGCCTTTCCCGTCGGGTGAGTCATTGAGCCCGACGCCAACCGTCTTGCGGGCTTGCTCAAGCTGCTGTTCGAGGTTGAACGGGCCGAGCAGGATGACCGGTATGGCCAGTAACAGCCCGATCAGCCAGGCCGGCAGCGGGCGGTTCAAGGACGAGGAGGCGAGCACTGCAATTCCCTGCGTTGTGTATCCGATCCGAGTGTTCACCAATCGACGGGCAGAATCAAGCGGCAAAGCGGCTGTTCGTCGGTTTCCCCTTTGCCCGTGAGGCCGGCCATGCACATTGACAGGGGGGGATCCGCCGATTATCGTTGCCGGTTCTCTTTCGATGACCGGTCCGAGGGAAATTCCTTGAACGAAGACTTTCAGCGCATCAAGCGCCTGCCCCCTTATGTGTTCAATATCGTCAACGAACTGAAGGCGGCGGCGCGGGCGCGCGGCGAGGACATCATCGACTTCGGCATGGGCAATCCCGACCAGCCGACGCCAAAACACATCGTGGACAAGCTTTGCGAGGCGGCGCAACGGGGCGACACCCACCGCTATTCCCTTTCGCGGGGCATCCCGCGGTTGCGCCAGGCGGTCTGCAACTGGTACCGGCGCAAATACGGCGTCGATCTCGATCCGGAGACCGAGGCCATCGTCACCATCGGTTCCAAGGAAGGTCTGGCGCATCTGGCCATGGCCACGGTGGCGCCGGGTGATGCGGTGCTGGTGCCCAATCCGTCCTATCCGATTCACCCCTATGGCTTCGTCATCGCCGGTGCCGACATCCACTATGTGCCGCTGACGCCGGATGTCGATTTCTTCAGCGAACTGGAAAAGGCGATCAAGGACAGCTGGCCGAAGCCCAAGATGCTGGTGATCAGCTTCCCCGGTAATCCCACCACCCAGTGCGTGGAACTGGAATTCTTTGAAAAGGTCGTCGCCATTGCCCGCGAGCACCAGATCTGGGTGGTGCACGACCTGGCCTATGCCGAGATCACCTTCGACGGATACATCGCCCCCTCGATCCTGCAGGTGCCCGGTGCCAAGGACATCGCGGTGGAATTCTATTCCCTGTCCAAGACCTACAACATGCCCGGCTGGCGGGTCGGGTTCATGTGCGGCAACCCGACACTGGTCGGCGCGCTGCAGCGCATCAAGTCCTACATGGACTACGGCATGTTCACGCCCATCCAGGTGGCCGCGGTGAGTGCGCTGGACGGCGACCAGTCGGTGGTGGATGACATCCGTAACATGTACCGCAGTCGCCGCGACACCCTGTGCAACGGGCTCAATTCCCTGGGCTGGACGGTCGAGCCGCCGAAGGCGACCATGTTCGTCTGGGCGAAGATTCCGCCGCGCTTCGCCGACATGGGATCGCTGGAATTCTCCAAGCTGATGCTGCAGGAGGCGAAGGTCGCCGTCTCGCCCGGCATTGGTTTTGGCGACTATGGCGACGACCATGTCCGCTTCAGCCTGATCGAGAACGAGCACCGCACGCGGCAGGCGATCCGCGGCATCCGCGAGATGTTCCGCAAGCACGAACAAAAATCCTGAATACGAGGGGAAACAACGAGTGAAACCGGTACACATCGGCCTGCTGGGCCTGGGAACGGTCGGTGGCGGCACCGCCCGGCTGCTGAAGGACAATGCGAAAGAGATCGCGCGCCGCGCCGGCCGCGAAATCCAGGTCATCCACGCCGCCGCGCGTGGTCTGTCCGGCCAAGCGCCGGCCGGGGTGGAGCAGGCGCGCCTGACCGAGGATGCCTTCGCCGTCGTGCGTGACCCGCAGGTGGACATCGTTGTCGAGCTGATCGGTGGTGACAGCCCGGCCCGCGAACTGGTGCTCGAAGCCATCGCCCAGGGCAAACATGTGGTCACCGCCAACAAGGCGCTGATCGCCAAGCACGGCAACGAGATCTTCGCCGCCGCGCAGCAACAGGGCGTGGTGGTGGCCTTCGAAGCCGCGGTGGCCGGCGGCATCCCGATCATCAAGGCGATCCGCGAAGGTCTCGCCGCCAACCACATTCAGTGGATCGCTGGCATCATCAACGGCACCGGCAACTTCATCCTCACCGAGATGCGCGACAAGGGCCGCGCTTTCGACGATGTCCTGAAAGAGGCCCAGCAGCTGGGCTATGCCGAGGCCGACCCCACCTTCGATGTGGAAGGCATCGATGCTGCCCACAAGCTGTGCATCCTCGCCTCCATCGCCTATGGCGTGCCGCTGCAGTTCGAACGCGTCTATACCGAAGGCATCAGTCGCATCGCACCGGAGGATGTCACCTTTGCCGCGGAACTGGGCTACCGCATCAAGCACCTCGGCATCACCCGCGTCACCGACGAAGGCATCGAAATGCGCGTGCATCCGACGCTGATTCCCGAGAAGCGGCTGATCGCCAATGTCGATGGCGTGATGAACGCGGTACTGATAATGGCCGACAAACTGGGCCCGTCGCTGTACTACGGCGCCGGGGCCGGGGCCGACCCCACCGCTTCGGCGGTGGTGGCCGACATCATTGATGTCACCCGCACGCTGACCGCCGATCCCGATAACCGGGTGCCGCACCTGGCCTTCCAGCCCGACCGCATCAACGACACACCGATACTCGACATGGAACGGGTCGAGACCGCCTACTACCTGCGTCTGGCGGCGGAAGACAAGCCGGGCGTGATGGCCGACATCACCCGTATCATGGGCGAGGCCGGCATCTCCATCGAGGCCATCCTGCAAAAGGAACCGGCCGCCGGCGAAACCACCGCCCACATCATCCTGCTCACCCAGCGCATCCGCGAGGCCCAGATGAACGATGCCATCAGCCGTATCGAAGCGCTGGCCGCGGTCAGCGGCGAGGTGGCGCGGATCCGCGTCGAGGCCCTGGGACAGGATTGAAACGCGGGTTCAGCGCCGTCGCAGCAACACTTCCACCGCCCGGCCGTTGATTACCGAGAACAGGATCATCGACAGGGTGACGATGACGGTGTAGCCCGGTCCGAAATAATGGGCCATCAGCGGCAGAAAGGGCAGCTTGACCGAGCGCGCGTACAGAAAGGCGGCCAGCAGGGCCGGGCGCGCGCCCTGGTGCTGCAGCTTCTGCAGCAACGGATACCAGGGATAGATGGGACCGTGGGACAGCACGCCGCCGGTGATGGCCAGCAGCCATCCTCGCCAGCCGCTGCGCTGGCCGGTCATCCGCTGCAGACGCTGCTCCATGCGTGGAATCAGTCCCAGCAGGCCCATCAGCAGCAGGATGATCAGCAGAATCGGCAGCACACTCTCAAGCAGTTCGAGGAAGTGTCCGAAACTGGCTTCGATGAACCGGCGGTTCAGCAGCCAGCCGAGTGCATAAACGGCGATCATCGTCAGCAGGAACCACCAGCCGCCGCGGCCCGGCCGCGTTTTTCGCCGATCAGAAGGCACGGAGCAGACCCACGGTTACCACGCCGATGGCCAGTGCCAGCAGGAAGGCCACGGCATTGCGCCAGAGGGCGAAACGCCAGCCCAGAGCGGCCGCCTCCACCGGCAGGCTGATGACACCAACGGTGATCCAGGAAACGATGAACACGGTGACCGGGAGCAGGGCGATGCCGGCCCGTTGCAATTCACCGGCCAGCAGATAGCTGACGATCGGCTGCCCGACCGCCAGGCTGCCCATCACATCCGCCAGCAGGCTGTCCAGCCAGACGCCCTGACCCAGGATGCCGTGGCGGATCAGCTGCGGAATCCACTCCACCAGCAGACCGGCCAGCAGCATCACCCCGAGCATCACCGGAATCAGCCTCGGCAATGGAGTGAAAGACTGACGCAGGGCCTGCCTGAGCCGCGGCAGAAAAGAGGTTCCTGGCTGCATGACCGGGGGCTGAACCGTCCGTTTCAGCCCTGTTCCAGAAAGGCGAGGATCTCGCGCTCGATGTCTTCCTTGTCGATGACCGTCGGTTGGGCGATCGGCTTGTCGAACAGTGCGCGGATCACTGGCGGGATCTCGATGCCGGCGCGTTCGGCGATCAGCTGCAGTGCGTCCAGATCGCGCAGGCCCGACTTGCCGGTCAGTGCCTCGGCAATCACCGGTGAAAACTTGGTCCATTCCGCAGTGGAGTAGGCAATGGTCTTGAGTGGCTTGTCGCGGCAGCTTGCATGGGCCTTGAAGCAGGTCGCGGTGTGCGGGTCCATCAGGTAAGCGTGGCCTTCGAAGGTGTCGCGGATCAGGCGCTGGCCTTCGGCGTCGTCGCAGTAGTCAGCGACGAAGTGCTGTTGCAAGCGCTCGGTTTCTTCATCGGTCAACCGGTAACAGCGCTGCTCGGTCAGCGCATCCATCAGTTCCCGCGTGCGTTCGGCGCCGAACAGGTCGAACAGCACCCGTTCGACATTGGAGGAGACGAGGATATCCATCGCCGGTGAGGTGGTGGCGATCAGTTCCCGCCCGCGGATGTCGTAGCGACCGTTGCGAATCAGGTCGGTGAGCACATTGTTGCGGTTGGAAGCGATGATGATCTTCTCCACCGGCAGTCCCATCTTCCAGGCATAGTAGCCGCCCAGTGCGTTGCCGAAATTGCCGCTCGGCACATCAAGGTAGACCTTTTCGCCGGGCGCCACCACGCCCTGGCGCAGCAGCTCCAGATAGCTGTGGATGTGGTAGATGATCTGAAACAGGATGCGGCCGAAGTTGACCGAATTGGCGGCCGACAGGGCAATGCCCTGCTCGTCCAGCTTGCGGCGAAAGGCCTCCGAGGCCAGCAGACGCTTGAGCGCGGCCTGCGCATCGTCGAAGTTGCCGTGTATGCCGATCACCTTCAGGTTCGGCGCATCCTCGGTGACCATCTGCAGCCGCTGTACATCGGAGGTGCCGCCGTCCGGGTAGAGGCAGGCGACCCGCACGCCGTCCCGGTTCTTGAAGGTCTCCAGTGCCGCCGGGCCGGTATCGCCACTGGTGGCGGCCAGGATCAGGTATTCCTCCCCGCGCTGCCGGGCCAGGGCGGACAGCACCACGCCGAAGGGCTGCAATGCCATGTCCTTGAAGGCGCGGGTGGGACCGTGCCACAGCTCACTGACGAAAAGCCCGTCCCCCACCGGCACCACCGGGCAGGGGTTGTCGGGGTCGTCGAAGCGCCGATACAGGGCAAGTGCCTCGTCGATGACCGTCTGTTCGATATCGAGGCCGAAGCGGCGGATCAGATCGCGCGCCAGCTCGGCATAGCCGGACTCCCGGTGCTGTTCGAAGAAGGCGTCGTCGAGTTGCGGCAGCTCGGCCGGGCTGTAGAGGCCTCCGAAGGACGCCATCGGGGTGAGAATGGCGTCGGAGAAGCCGATGCGTTCGGCCCGCTGGCCGTCGTTGCCGCGGGTTTCGATGAAGGTCGTGGACATGGGGCGTTGCCTGTTCCGGCTGAATACGGGGCCGCGTATTATAGCGACTCCGGTGGCCGGCTGTCGCCTGGCGACCTGATTGGCCATTGTCGGGGAACGATTCGCGCAAAAACGGTCCAATCGGCAACGAAAACCGCTCGATTGGCCGCCGGATCGCTTCTGTTCGTGCCCAAAGGCGAGTAAAATCCCGCGTTTGCATTACCTTGCTCAATCCCGCTCATCCAGAGGTCAACATGAGTCTTGAACGAACCCTGTCCATCATCAAACCGGACGCCGTCGCGAAGAATGTCATCGGTGAAATCTACAGCCGCTTCGAGCAGGCTGGCCTGCGCATCGTTGCCGCGCGCATGATGCAACTCACCCGCGCCCAGGCCGAAGGCTTCTACGCGGTGCACCGCGAGCGCCCCTTTTTCAATGATCTGGTGGACTTCATGACCTCCGGACCGGTCATGGTGCAGGTGCTCGAAGGGGAGAACGCCATCGCCCGCAACCGCGAAGTGATGGGCGCCACCAATCCGCAGGAAGCCGCGCCGGGCACCATCCGTGCCGACTTTGCCGAAAGCATCGATGAGAACGCGGTACACGGCTCGGACGCACCGGAAACCGCAGCCGTCGAGATCGCCTATTTCTTCAGCCAGCTCGATCTCTGCGAGCGGATCCGCTGAGCCAGGACAACCGTATCGTGAGCGAAACGCGCACCAACCTGTTTGACCTTGACCGCACGGCGATGGAGGCGTTCTTCGTCGCCATCGGCGAGAAACCCTTCCGTGCCAAGCAGGTGCTGCAGTGGATACACCAGCGCGGGGTCACCGATTTCGACGCCATGACCGATCTTGCCAAGTCGCTGCGCGCGCGCCTGAAGGAACTGGCCACTGTCGATCTGCCCGAGGTGGCGATCGATCAGCGCTCCCGAGACGGCACCCGCAAATGGCTGCTGCAGATGGACGGTGTCGAGAATGCCGTCGAATGCGTGCTGATCCCCGAGGACAAGCGCATGACCCTGTGCATCTCCTCGCAGGTCGGCTGCACCCTCAACTGCTCCTTTTGCTCCACCGCCAAGCAGGGCTTCAACCGCAACCTTTCCACTGCCGAAATCATCGGTCAGCTGTACCTCGCCCATCATGCGTTGCTGGCCGACGGTCGCGACGGCGGCATCACCAATGTGGTGATGATGGGCATGGGTGAGCCCCTGCTCAACTACGAAGCGGTGATGCGCGCGCTCAACATCATGTGCGACGATTTCGCCTATGGCCTCAGCAAGCGCCGGGTGACCATCAGCACCGCCGGCGTGGTGCCGGCCATCCGCCGGCTGCACGAGGACACCGATGTCAGCTTGGCGGTCTCGCTGCACGCGCCCACCGACGAACTGCGCAACGAACTGGTGCCGCTCAACCGCAAATACCCGATTGCCGAACTGCTCGATGCCTGCCGCGATTATGTGCAGGAACACAACCGCCGGCGCATCACCTTCGAATATGTGATGCTCAAGGGCGTCAACGACAGCCTCGATCATGCCCGGCAACTGGTGAAACTGCTGCGCGGCATACCCAGCAAGCTGAACCTGATCCCGTTCAACCCCTATCCCCATGCGCTGTACGAATGCTCGGACCCGGCGACCATCGATCGCTTCCGGGACCATGTCGTCAGCAAGGGCATCGTCACCGTCACCCGCAAGACCCGGGGCGACGACATCGACGCCGCCTGTGGCCAGCTGGTGGGCCGGGTCAAGGACCGCAGCCGGCGCAGCCAGAAGCACCAGATCAGTATCCAGAACCTGACCGGAACGATACACCATGCAACACGCTAGACTGCTGTTCCTATTTCTGCCCCTGTTTCTTGCCGCCTGTGTCACCGTGCAGAACGGACCGACCAAGAACGAGAAAGCGAGCAAGATCAATGTCCAGCTGGGCATCGGTTATTACCAGCAGGGCAACCTGGAACAGGCCAGAGCCAAGCTGCTCAAGGCCCTGCGCCAGGATCCTGAAAACTCCCAAGCCCACTTCGCCTATGCCGTGCTGCTCACCCGGTTCACCGAATTCGACAAGGCCGAGGAACATTTCCGCAAGGCGGTTGAACTGGATCCACAGAATTCCGAAGCGCTCAACAATTTCGGCGCCTTCCTCTGCAACCAGGGCCGAGTCGTCGAGGCAGAGAAGATGTTCATGCAGGCGGTGAAGAATCCGGTCTACAAGACCCCCGAAGTGGCCTACACCAATGCAGCGGTGTGTCTGCTGCAGAAAGGCGAGAACCGCGGCAAGATCGCCCAGGACTATCTGGTCAAGGCGCTGGCCTACCGCAGTACCTACGCACCGGCGCTGATCGAGATGGCCCAGCTGCAGTTCGACAAGGGGCAATACGAGTTGGCCCGGCTCTATCTCAATCGCCTCCACCTGCAAGGCAAGCCCACGCCGCGCAGCCTGTGGCTGGCGATCCGCACCGAGATCGCACTGGACAATCCGGAGAAGGCGCGCGAGCTGGGCCGCCTGCTCGAAGAGAGTTTCCCCGATGCGCCCGAAACCCAATCCTGGCGGGATCTGGGCCTCGACTGATGAGTGAAACCGAAACGCCACGCGAAGACAGCGGCCGGGCGCCGACCTCCGGGCCGGGCGAGCGCCTGCAGGCGGCGCGCATCGCGCGTGGACTGCCCCTGGAGGAACTGGCGCACCAGATGCACCTGTCGGTCGGCATCCTGCGCAGCCTGGAGGACAACCGTTTCGAAGACATTACCGCGCCGATCTTCGTCAAGGGCTATTTGCGTTCCTATGCGCGCATCGTCGAGCTCGACGAGCAGGATATTCTGGACCAGTATGTGCGCGAGTACATGGATGGCGATCCGCCGATCGGATCCACCGGCAACGCAGTGGCCCAGCGCAGCCGCAGCCGTGGGCGCGGCCGCTGGAAAGGCTTGGTGATCCTGCTGCTGGTTACGCTGCTGCTGGGTGGATGGTGGTTCATGCGCAGCCAGCAGCCTTCAGAGACCCTGAGCCTGGATGCGGCCAGCGAAGCCGCGAATCCGGAGCCTGCAGCGGAGGCGGCGCCCGTTCCTCAGCCGGATGATGCACTCGCCGGAGAAGCCGCCCGCCGCCTCGAGGCGCTGACCCCGCTGAGCGAAGCGCCCGCAACGGCGGCGTTGCCGGAAGCCTCCACGGTACCGGACCGCGAAAGCGCGGCGGACACATCAGGTGCCATGAGCGCGCCCTCTCGGACCGAACAGGCCCCGGAGCAATCGCTTTCGGCCCCGGACATGGCGGCCACTGACGATGCCGAAAACGCAGGCTCAGGCGCCGCAGTCCAGCCTGCTGCACAGGCAACTGCAGAACCCGTTCCCGAACCGGCGCCGGCCGACGCCGGCAACAGCCTGCAACTGCGTGTTACCGCCGACACCTGGGCCGACATTCGCGACGCTCGCGGCAACAAGCGCGTCTATGACCTGCTGCGCGCCGGGCGACAGCTGAAGCTGGATGCCGAGCCGCCGCTCAGGCTGTTCTTCGGCAATGGCCATGGCGTCGAGTTGATCTGGCGCGGCCAGCCGATCGATCTCGAAAACCGCATTCGCGCCGACAACACCGTACGCATTACCCTGGAGTAGAGACAACAACATGGCCGAACAGATCAAGGTCATCCGCGGCATGCACGACATTCTGCCGCAGCACATGCCCGCCTGGAACCGGCTCGAAGACCAGTGGCGCACCCTGGTGGAGGGTTACGGCTACCGTCAGATCCGCACCCCGGTGGTGGAGAAGACGGCCCTGTTCAAGCGCTCGGTGGGCGAAGCCACCGATATCGTCGAGAAAGAGATGTACAGCTTCGAGGACCGGGGTGGAGACAGCCTGAGCCTGCGTCCCGAAGGCACCGCCGGCGTGGTACGCGCCGGCATCGAGCATGGGCTGCTGGTCAACCAGCAACAGCGGCTGTGGTACAGCGGCGCCATGTTCCGCTATGAACGCCCGCAGCGCGGTCGTTATCGGCAGTTTCACCAGATGGGCGCGGAATGTTTCGGCATGCCGGGCCCGGACATTGAGGCCGAGCTGATCGCGCTGGCGGCGCGGTTCTGGAAAAATCTGGGTCTCGAGGACATCGAACTTCAGGTCAACACCCTGGGTTCCACCGAATCCCGTGCCGCCTGGCGCGAACAGCTCGTCGCCTACTTCAGCGACCATCGGGACGCGCTGGACGAAGACAGCCAGCGAAGGCTGCAGAGCAACCCGCTGCGCATCCTCGACAGCAAGAACCCGGACATGCAGGCGCTGATCGAAGCCGCGCCCCGGCTGCAGGAGCACCTGGATCCGGCCTCGGCCGATCATTTCCAAGGGCTGCTGGAACTGCTGGACGCCATGGGCCAATCCTATACCGTCAATCCGCGGCTGGTGCGCGGACTCGACTACTACTGTCATACCGTCTTCGAGTGGGTTACCGGATCGCTCGGAGCGCAGGGTACGGTCTGTGCCGGAGGACGCTATGACGGGCTGGTCGAACAGCTGGGCGGTCGCCCGACACCGGCCGCCGGCTTTGCCATGGGCATGGAGCGACTGGTGGCGATGATGGAAGAACAGTCTCTGGTGGATCAAAAAGCCGATTGCGATGTCTACCTGCTGATGGTGGGCGATGCCGCCCAGCGCCAGGGCCTCCAGCTGTCCGAATCGCTGCGCGATGCGCTGCCGGGCCTGCGGCTGATCTGCCACGCGGGCGGTGGCAGCTTCAAGAGCCAGATGAAAAAGGCGGACCGTTCCGGTGCCCGCATCGCGTTGATCCTCGGCGAAGACGAGGTGGCGGGGCAAAGCGTTTCGATGAAATTCCTGCGCGAGGATCGGCCGCAGCAGAGCCTGCCGCAGAATGAACTGAACGAGCGCCTTAAGGCGGTGCTCTGAATCCACGACAACGAGCGAAACACGACATGAACGATTATTTAACCGATGACGAACAGGTCGAGAAGATCAGGCAATGGTGGAAGGAGAACGGCAGCTCCGTGATCGCCGGTCTGGTGATTGGCGTTGGCGGCCTGTTCGGCTGGCGCTATTGGGTCGATTACCGCGACAACCAGGCCGCTCAGGCCTCGGAGCATTTCGAGCGCATGGTACAGGCCATCGAACAGGGTCAGGATGCCCAGGCCATCGATGAAGCCAGGGCCATACTCGACGAGTATGGCAGCACCGCCTATGCCGCCATGGCGCGTCTGGCGCTGGCCCGTGCGCAGGCTGACCAGGGTCAGTATGAAGAGGCCGCCAGCGCCCTGCAGGCACTGATCGATGAGCGACCCGACCGGGCCATCGAGATGCTGGCGCGCAAGCGTCTGGCCGCGGTGCAGTTGCAGCTGCAGCAACTGGATCAGGCGCTGGCCACGCTCGGCGTCGAATTTCCTGCGGCCTATGCGGCCGGCTTCGAAGAGCTGCGTGGGGATGTGCTCCTTGCCAAGGGCGATGCCGCAGCGGCCCGTGAAGCCTATACCCGCGCGCGCCTGGCGCAGCCGCCGAGCGCGGATCCGCGCTTGCTGCAGCAGAAAATCGACGCCCTGGGCAGCGCAGCCGGATGACGATGAACCCGTCGAGACTGCTGGTCGCTCTGGCCACACTGTGGCTGCTGGCCGCCTGTTCCACCGCCGACAACAGCCGACCGCCGGCGGAGCTGAAACCCATAGCGGATGCGTTGCCCGTGACCCGTCTGTGGGAGCGCGATACCGGCGAGGGAACACACCAACGCTACCTCAACCGGATGCAGCCTCTGCTGATGGAAGGTCGCCTCTACACGGTCGACACGGCCGGTCAGGTGCAGGCCTTCGATCCCATCAGCGGCAAGCGTCTGTGGCGTCAGGACAGCGGCCTGCAGGCTCTGGCCGGTCCGGGCGGCGATGCCGGCCGGCTGGTGCTGGCCTCCCGCGAAGGCGAGGTGGCCCTGCTGAAGCTGCGCAAGGGCGGCTTCGACGAACAGTGGCGGGTGCAGGTGGCCAGCGAGATTCGCAGCCCGGCGGTGATCGACGGTGATCAGGTCTTCCTGCGCAGTGTCGACGGCAAGCTGCACGCCCTCGACGCCACCAGCGGCCAGCGGCTGTGGAGCGCCTCCCGGCGCGTGCCGCCCCTGTCGCTGACCGGTACCAGCGCGCCATTGGTGACGGCTGAGCGGGTCATCAGCGGCTTCGACAATGGCAAGCTGGTGGCCTACAACCGCAGCGATGGCAGCGTGGACTGGGAGCTGACTGTCAGCGTGCCGCGCGGCCGTTCCGAGATCGAGCGGCTGGTCGATCTCGATGGCCAGTTTGTGCTGCGCGATGGCGTGATCTATGTCAGCGCCTACCAGGGCGACCTGACCGCGGTCACCGAAGCCGGCGGACAGGTGCTGTGGACACGCAAGTTCTCCAGCTATCAGGCCGTCGAAATCGATGACGAGGCGCTGTATCTGGTCGACGACAATAGCCATGTGTGGTCGATCGACCGGCGCAGTGGCAGCGCTTTCTGGAAGCAGGATGCGCTGGATGCGCGCAAGCTGACCGCCCCCAGAAAAGTCGGCAAATACCTGGTCGTCGGCGATCTCGAAGGCTGGGTTCACTGGATCGACACAAGCGATGGCCGCATCGTCGCCCGCAGTCGGCCGGATGTGAAGCGTTACCTGGCGCAGCCACTGGCCTGGGGCGATCAGCAGGCGATTCTGCTCGACGCCACCGCCCAGCTGTTTGCCCTGCAGCTCGCCGGACAATGATTCCTGTCGTTGCCCTTATCGGCCGACCCAATGTCGGCAAGTCCACGCTGTTCAATGTGCTCACGCGCTCGCGTGACGCCATTGTCGCCGATGAACCGGGACTTACCCGTGACCGTCAGTACGGCATGGGCAGGATCGGCCCGAAGAAATTCATTGTCGTTGACACCGGCGGCCTCAGTGGAGAACAGCAGAGCCTTGACGAGCTGATGGCGAAACAGACGCTATTGGCTCTGGAAGAGGCCGACATCCTGCTGTTCATGGTGGACGCCCGGGCCGGGCTCACCGCTGGTGACGAAGTCATTGCCGACATGGTGCGGCGTTCCGGCAAGCCGGTCACGGTGGTCGTCAACAAAATCGACGGGGTCAGTCCGGAACAGGCGGAAGCGGAATTCTACGCGCTGGGTTTTTCCGATCTGGCGCTGGTGGCGGCCTCCCAACGCAAGGGCGTCAACGCCCTGGTGGAACAGGTACTGAGGGATTACCCGCAGCAGGAAGAGACGGCTCAGGAGTCGGAGCAGGGGCCGCAGATCGCCATCATCGGCCGCCCCAATGTGGGCAAGTCCACGCTGATCAACCGATTGGTCGGTGAGGAACGGGTGGTGGCCTACGACCAGCCGGGCACCACCCGGGATTCGATTCCGGTACCCTTCGAGCGCCACGGCAAGCACTACACACTGATCGACACCGCCGGCGTACGGCGTCGTGGCAAGGTGCACGAGACCATCGAGAAGTTCAGCGTCATCAAGACCCTGGAAGCCATCGACCGCGCCAATGTGGTGGTGCTGGTGGTGGATGCGCGCGACGGCATCACCGACCAGGACCTGACCCTGCTCGGCTATGTGCTCGACGCCGGCCGTGCGCTGGTGATCGCGGTCAACAAGTGGGACGGGCTGGAAGCGGAACAGCGCGACTACAACAAGCGGGAGCTGCAGCGAAGGCTTTCCTTCGCCGGTTTTGCCAATGTGCATTTCATCTCGGCGTTGCACGGCACCGGGGTCGGGGATGTGATGAAATCCATCGATCAGGCCTATGCCTCGGCATTCCGCCAGTTCCCCACCCGGCAGCTCACCGATTTGCTGGAAGAGGCCGTCTTCCGCCACAGCCCGCCCATGCATCACGGGCGGCGCATCAAGCTGCGCTATGCCCACCAGGGCGGGCGCAATCCGCCGATCATCGTCATCCACGGCAGCCAGACCGAGCACCTCAACAAGGCCTATCAGCGCTATCTGATGAGCTTTTTCATCGACCGCCTCAAGCTCAAGGGCACGCCGGTGCGCATCGAGTTCAAGAAAGGCGAGAACCCCTATGCCGGCAAGCGCAACACGCTGAACCGGCGTCAGCGCGCGAAGAAGCAGCGGATGATGAAATTCGTCCGCAACAAACGAAAATGAAGGCTCCGGCGCATCAGTTCTGGTGCGCCATCATCCCCATGCCGGCGCCACCGAAGATCTGCATCAGGCCGTAGGCGACCAGCAGTCCACCCAGCAGGTAACGCAACCAGCGCTGTTGAAGCCACAGCCGCAGCTGTTGCGAGAAATGGCCGATCAGCATCAGCGTCGGCAGGGTGCCGAGACCAAAGGCGAGCATGGTCAGTGCGGCCGCGGGCGCGGAAGTCTGGGTGACCGCCAGTGCCAGCGCGGAATACACCAGACCGCAGGGCAGCCAGCCCCAGATCAGGCCCAGCTTCCAGGCGGCCAGCGGATCGCGGGCGGGCAGGTACTTGCGGCCAAGGGGCTCGATGTGCTTCCACAGGTGGCTACCGGCGCGTTCAAGAAAGCCGAGGCTGTTGAATACCTGGCTGATGTAGATGCCCAGCAGGATGAAGAATACGCCGGAGATTTTCATCGATACCGCATGAGGGTCCGGCAGCCGGTTCATCAGCTGGCTGGTGAACAGGCCGGCGAGCAGGCCAATCGACGCGTAGGAAGTGATGCGGCCCAGGTTGTAACCGAGCTGGATGGCGAATGGGGATGCCGGCCGGCGTCCTGAGAAATCGGCATTCAGCGTACTGACGATGCCACCGCACATGCCGATGCAGTGCGTGGAGCCGATCAACCCCATCAGCAGCGCCGAGAGCAGGGTGGCAGTGAGCATGGTTCAGCGTGGGCTGAGTTCGATCTCGATCAGTGGCTGGTCGGCGCCGGTGATGAAGCTCTGCTTGAGCCGCCAGTCCTGCCCGGCCTGCAGTTGCAGGGTCCAGCGGCCTTCACCGATCGGCGGACGCAGGTAGCCGGCAAAGGTCAGCGGATCCTGTGCAGAACGGCTCAGCGTGGTTTCCTGGTCCCGGCCGGGGATGGTGCGGTGCATCAGACGCAGGGCCAGTTCCGCGTTGTCCGGCAGGGGGCGTTCGGACGACAGGCGTACCTGGACCTCGCCGCTGCCGGCATCGACACGCACCTGGGCCAACAGACCCAGCTCTCCGGCGCGGCGGTCGCGGTCGATCACCCGGTTGATCTGCAATCCCTGCTTGTAGTAGTCATCCTCGACCAGCCCATCGCTGGTGGATGCGGCGATGTATACCGTGGTCAGGCCGGCCACCACGGCGACTGCGGGGAAGAAGATGACCATCCACACCATCGGGTTGCGGTACCAGCGGTCGTCTTTTCCGTTCATCGCTCCGGCCATGATCAGCGCCCCGGTACCGGGCCGAGGAAGCGGGCTTCCTCGACGGTTTCGAGCTCAGGATCATCGGTGGCCTGCAGCTTGAAGTACACCGGCGAGGTGCGCTGTTCCAGCTTGTCCGGGTCCACTTCGATGCTCACCGGAACCTCGACCACCGAGCCGGGCTCGGCGTAGAGGCGGCGCTCCGGCATGTTGAGCTTGATGCCCGGCAGGCCCTCGGCACTGAGTTCGAATTCGTGAGGCTTGATGTCCTTGTTGATGATCTTGATGGTATAGACATTCTCCACATTGCCCATGCCGGTTTCACGGAACAGGGAATTGCGGTCGCGGATGACATCCATCTCCAGGATCGGTTTGTTGGCGATGGCGTAGAGGGTGCCGAGGGTGATCGCCAGCAGGATCAGTCCATAGACGATGATGCGCGGGCGCAGGATATGGGTTTCCTTGCCGGCCAGCCGGTTTTCGGTGGTGTAGCGGATCAGGCCCTTGGGGTAGCCCATCTTTTCCATGACATCGTCGCAGGCGTCGATACAGGCGGCACAGCCGATGCACTGGTACTGCAGGCCATCACGGATGTCGATGCCGGTGGGACAGACTTGAACGCAGAGCGTGCAGTCCACGCAGTCGCCGAGCCCGAGCTCCTTGGGGTCTGCGTTCTTCTTGCGCGGTCCGCGCGGCTCGCCACGGGCGGGGTCGTAGGAGATGATCATCGTGTCCTGATCGAACATGGCGCTCTGGAAGCGCGCATAGGGACACATGTACAGACAGACCTGCTCGCGCATCCAGCCTGCGTTGCCGTAGGTGGCGAAGCCGTAGAAGAAGATCCAGAACAGCTCCCAGGGGCCGAAGTCGAAGGTCGGGATGGAAGCGGCAAGCTCACGGATCGGCGTGAAATAGCCGACGAAGGTGAAGCCGGTGTACAGCGACAGTGCCAGCCACAGGAAATGCTTGAGGAACTTCTTCGGAAATTTCTTCTTGAACGGAAGCTTGTCCAGCTTCATCTGCTGGTTTCGGTTGCCTTCGATGCGGTGCTCGATCCACATGAACAGCTCGGTCCACACCGTCTGTGGACAGGCAAAGCCGCACCACAGACGGCCGGCCAGGGCGGTGAAAAAGAACAGGGACAGCGCCGCGATGACCAGCAGCAGGGTCAGGTAGATGAAATCCTGCGGCCAGAACACCATGCCGAAGATGTAGAACTTGCGCGCCGGCAGGTCGAACAGTACGGCCTGGTGTCCGTCATAGTTGATCCAGGGAAGAATATAGAAGAGACCCAGAAGCACGGCCACGCCGAGCAGTCGCAGCGAGGCGAACAGGCCGTGCACCTCGCGCGGGTAGATCTTCTTGCGCTTCTGATAGAGTTCCTGCTCGATACTGTCCTGGGCCTTGCTGTCGGCCACTGTGGTCTTGCCGGTGTCGCTCATGATGATTCCCTGCCAGAAAAGTTGAAAAGGTTGATATGAATCTGGCACCTGCGAAGGTGACGGATTGATAGCAACCGGGAGTATTCCTTGCGGAAGAGGAGGACTTCCGGCACGGCAGCGGGAGTGGCCCCCTGGCCACTCCCGTTGACCGGTACTACTGCTGCCTGTGGCTCAGGCTGTAGACATAGGCGGCCAGGATATGGACCTTGTCCTCGCCCAACCGGTCCTTGTGCGCCGGCATCTTGCCCTTGCGTCCGTGCGCAATGGTTTGTTCCACGGTCTTGCGGTTGCCTCCATAGAGCCAGATGGTGTCGGTCAGGTTGGGCGCGCCGAGGGCCTGATTGCCCTTGGCGTCCATGCCGTGACAACCGGCACAGGTGGTCTCGAAGATTTTTTTGCCGGCGGCAATCTCTTCGGCGGGCGCTTCGCGACCGGACAGGCTGAGCACATAGGACGCCACATTGCGCACGCCGTCGGCACCGATCACCGGCAGCCAGGCCGGCATGTTGCCGTTGCGGCCATTGAGGATCGTGGTCTTGATCTGCTCGGGCTTGCCGCCATACAGCCAGTCGTTGTCGGTCAGGTTGGGGAAGCCCCGGTTGCCACGGGCATCGGAGCCGTGGCAGACCGCGCAATTGTTGACGAAGAAGCGGTTGCCGGTGCGCAGCGCGGCCTCGTTTTTGGCCAGTTCGGCGATCGGCATGCTGGCGTACTTCTTGTACAGCGGGTCGTACTTGGCCTTGGCTTCCTGCACTTCCAGTTCATGGTTGCCGGCGCTGCTCCAGCCCAGCACGCCCTTGGCGACGCCCAGCCCCGGGTACAGTACCAGGTAGCCGAGGGCAAACACGATGGTGAGGTAGAACATCCACACCCACCAGTTGGGCAGGGGGTTGTTCAGTTCCTCGATGCCGTCCCACTCGTGTCCGGTGGACTTGGCGGTTTCGCCCGGCTGCAGCTTGACCTTGCGGCCGGAAACGAGCAGATAAACCATCCAGAAAATGCCGCCCAGTGTGCCGAGTGAAATGAAGAGGGTCCAGAAGACCGGTTGAAAGAAATCTGCCATCAGAGTTACTCCTCTGTCTTGTTTTGGGGTTGTTGCGGGTGGTCGCTGTCATCCAGCGCCAGACGCGCCGCCTCGTCGAAGTCCTTTTTGCGGCGGCCGCTGTAGGCCCACCAGACGATTCCGATGAAGGTGACGAACACGACCACCGTCCAGATGGATTGCACCAGGGGGGACATGATTACATCCCCTTGAGCGCGGTGCCGAGGGATTGCAGGTAGGCGATCACGGCATCGATCTCCTTCTTGCCTTCAAGTTCCTTGGGCGCATTGGCGATTTGCTCGTCGGTATAGGGATGACCGAGGTAGCGCAGGCCTTTCATCTTGGCCTGGATGTCGCTGTTGTCCAGATCATTCTCCGCCAGCCACCAGTAGGACGGCATGATCGATTCGGGCACTACATCGCGCGGGTTGATCAGGTGCGCACGGTGCCAGTCGTCGGAGTAACGGCCACCGACACGGTGCAGGTCCGGTCCGGTACGCTTGGAACCCCACAGGAACGGGCGATCATAGATGTACTCGCCCGCGGTGGAATAATGGCCATAACGCTCGGTTTCGGCACGGAACGGACGGATCATCTGCGAATGGCAGCCGACGCAGCCCTCGCGGATGTAGATGTCACGACCGGCCAGCTGCAGCGGGGTATAGGGCTTGAGGCCCTCCACCGGCAGCGTGGTGCTTTTCTGGAAGAACAGCGGAACGATCTGCACCAGGCCACCCACGCTGATAACCGCAATGGTCAGGATGATCAGCAGACCGAGGTTCTTTTCAACTTTTTCTTGAACAGACATGAATCATTCTCTCCTAGTGGGCAGCGGGCACGGGAACCTGGGCGGTCGCCGGAGTGGCGCCCTTGACGGTCTTCCAGATGTTGTAGGCCATGATGCACATGCCGGTCACGAAGAAGACGCCGCCCATGAAGCGGATGACATAAAACGGATGGGAGGCTTGAACGGATTCCACGAAGCTGTAGGTCAGCGTGCCGTCATCGTTGACCGCGCGCCACATCAGGCCCTGCATGACGCCGGAGATCCACATGGAGGTGATGTACAGCACGACACCGATGGTGGCGATCCAGAAGTGGGTCTCGATCAGCCGGGTGCTGTAGATCTCGCGGTTGTAGAGGCGCGGAATCAGGTAATACAGCGAGCCGATGGAGATGAAGGCCACCCAGCCCAATGCGCCGGAGTGCACATGTCCGATGGTCCAGTCAGTGAAATGTGACAGCGCGTTGACGGTCTTGATCGCCATCATTGGACCTTCGAAGGTGGACATGCCGTAGAAGGAGACGGCGACGATGAGGAACTTGAGGATCGGGTCTTCACGCAGCTTTTCCCAGGCGCCGGAGAGGGTCATGATGCCGTTGATCATGCCGCCCCAGGACGGTGCCAGCAGGATCAGGGACATCACCATGCCTAGTGACTGGGTCCAGTCGGGCAGCGCGGTGTAGTGCAGATGGTGCGGTCCGGCCCAGATGTAGGTGAAGGACAGGGCCCAGAAGTGCACCACCGACAGGCGGTAGGAATAGACCGGGCGGTTGGCCTGCTTGGGGATGAAGTAGTACATCATGCCGAGGAAGCCGGCGGTGAGGAAGAAGCCGACCGCGTTGTGGCCGTACCACCACTGGATCATCGCGTCCTGAACGCCGGAATACATGGAGTAGGCCTTCAGCGGGCCGACCGGCAACGCCATGTTGTTGAAGATGTGCAGCACCGCGATGGTGATGATGAAACCGCCGTAGAACCAGTTGGCAACATAGATGTGCTTGACCTTGCGCTTGGCGATGGTGCCGAAGAACACGACCGCGTAGGACACCCAGACCACGCCGATCAGCAGATCAATGGGCCACTCCAGTTCGGCGTATTCCTTTGATGAGGTGTAGCCCATGGGAAGGGTGATGACCGCGGCGAGGATGACGGCCTGCCAGCCCCAGAAGGTGAAGGAAGCCAGCCTGGGCGAGAACAGCGAGGTGTAGCAGGTGCGCTGCACCACATAGTAGGAGGTCGCGAACAGCGCCGATCCGCCGAAGGCGAAGATGACGGCGTTGGTGTGCAGCGGGCGCAGGCGTCCGAAGGACAGCCAGGGCGTATCGAAGTTCATGGCGGGCCAGGCCAGCTGCGAGGCGATCAGCACGCCGAGCGACATGCCGACGATCCCCCAGATCACGGTCATGATGGCGAACTGCCGTACCACCTTGTAGTTGTATTCTTCTGTAGCTATGTGTTGAGACATATTCAGCTTCCCGAGATAGACGAAATAGACAATAATTTAGCAAATACTAATATGCATATTTTCAATGCAGATCGGCTGAAAAGCAAAGAAATATCGCTAACCTGGATTAACCCCTCGAGCAGGAAACCGGACACTGTCTGTCGAAGCAACAGATACATCACGGAACTTAAGGAGCCGGGCCGGGTCGGCAACGGCGAATTGTAGCCGGATCGGCCCCGGATTGACAGGCCAACCCGACCTCCCGTATGGGATAGAACGGCTTTTGCGCCAATTGGTGTAGAGTAGCCGCCCAGAGCCGATCACTGACCCGGAGCGCCAGCGCGCATGCCTGAAACCCCCCCATCGAATCACGAAGCGGACTGCTATCACTGCGGCTTGCCGCTGGCCGGAAGCCGACTGACGGTGGAGATCGATGGTGAGGCGCGGCCAATGTGCTGCGCCGGCTGCGCGGCGGTGGCCGAGGCCATCGTCGCCTCCGGCAACAGCGATTATTACCGCTTCCGCGAGGAGAAAGCGCCCACCGGCCGCGACCTGGTGCCCGATTTTCTCGAAAAGATCCGCGTCTATGACCATCCGGCGGTACAACAGCAGTTCGTGCACCAAACCGCGGGTGATGATGGGCAGGGTGATGTGCGCGAGGTTTCGCTGATCATCGAGGGCATCGTCTGCGCCGCCTGTCTGTGGCTCAACGAGCAGTACCTGCACAAACTGCCGGGCGTGATCGAAGTCTCCATCAACTATTCGACCCACCGCGCCCGGGTGCGCTGGGACAACGACCGTATCAAGCTCAGCCAGATTCTCGAGGCGGTCTCGCAGATCGGCTACCTGGCCCACCCCTACGACCCGGAGACCCAGCAGAAGCTGTTCGAGGAACAGCGCAAGTCGCTGATCCGCCGCATCGGCATCGCCGGACTCTTCGGCATGCAGGTGATGATGTTCGCGCTGGTGCTCTATACCGGCGAATGGTGGGGCATCAGTGACCGCTTCCGTGAATTCTTCCGCTGGCTGTCCTGGCTGCTGGCCTCGCCGATTCTGTTCTATTCGGCCCAGCCCTTTTTCCGCGGCGCCTGGCAGGATCTGAAATTGCGCCGCGCCGGCATGGATGTGCCGGTGGCGCTGGGCATGGGGCTGGCCTATGCCGCCAGCGCCTGGCATGTGTGGACCGGCGAGGGCCATGTCTATTTCGACTCCATCGCCATGTTCACCTTTTTCCTGCTGTCGGTGCGGCTGTTCGAATTGTCGGCACGCAAGAAGGCCGCGGAGAAGATCGAGGAGCTGACCGACCTGACCCCGACCCTGTCCAACCGTCTGGGAGAGGACGGCGGCATCGAGGTCGTGCCTACCGTTGAGTTGCAGGTGGACGACCGGGTACTGGTACGCCCCGGCGAGGTCGTGCCCACCGACGGCCACCTGCTCAGTGCCCATGCGCTGGTCGATGAAGCCCTGCTCACCGGTGAACAGCACCCGGTGCGCAAGCAGCGTGGCGACACCCTGATCGGTGGCAGCTACAACCTGGACCAGCCGATCGAGCTGCAGGTTTCCCATCTGGGGCAGGACACGGTGCTTTCCGGTATCCGCCGGCTGATCGAACAGGCCCAGAGCTACAAGCCCGACATTGCACGGCTGGCCGACCGCGTCGCCACCGTCTTCGTGCTGGTCTTGCTGGCACTGGTGGCTGCGGCCTCCCTATGGTGGTGGCAGCATGACCCCTCGCGGCTGCTGGCGGTGGTCGTGGCGACCCTGGTGGTGACCTGCCCCTGCGCCCTGTCGCTGGCGACACCCGCCTCGCTCAGTGCCGCCATCGGATCACTGACCCGACGCGGCATGCTGGTGGCCCAGTCACGAGCGCTGGAAGCCATGCCGAAGGTGGATACCGTGGTGTTCGACAAGACCGGCACCCTGACCGGCGGTGAATTGACGCTGGAACGGCAGGTGGATGCGGATGTGGCCGAGCGCGAGCGCAACCGGCGCATTGCCCACAGCCTGGAGATGCATTCCGAGCATCCGGTGGCGCGAGCCCTGGTGGACGAGACGCTGGCCCCGCTTGAAGTGTGGCAGCGGGTCAACCACCCCGGCCGCGGGGTCGAGGGCATCATCGATGGCGCGACCTGCTACATCGGCAATGCCGCCTTCATTGCCGAGCATGCCGAGCTGCCCGCCGGGCTGACGCTGCCCGACGATCGGCAGGTGGTGCATCTGGCCCGTGACGGGCAGTGGCTGGCGGCCTTCAGTTTCACCGATCCGCTGAAGCCGGATGCCCGCGAAACGGTCGAAGCGCTGCGCGCAATGGGACTGGATGTGCGCATTCTCAGCGGTGACCGTGCCGCCCATGTGGCGGCCATTGCCGGCCAGCTGGGCATCGAGCACTGGGTGGCGGAACAATTGCCGGAGCAAAAGCTGTTGCGGGTCAAGCAGTGGCAGTCGGAAGGCCGCCGGGTGGCGATGATTGGCGACGGCATCAATGACGCGCCGGTGCTGGCGGCGGCGGACCTGTCGGTCTCATTGTCTTTCGGTGCCGATCTGGCGCGGGCGGCGGCCGATCTGATCATCAACGGCGGCCGCCTGCAACCGTTGGTCGATGCCTTCCGCATCACCCGCAAGACCCTGCGCGTGATCCGGCAGAACTTTGCCTGGGCGGTGGGGTACAATATCGTCGCCGTGCCCTTCGCAATGGCGGGGCTGGTGCCGCCCTGGCTGGCGGCCATCGGCATGTCGCTGAGTTCGCTGGTGGTGGTGCTCAACGCCCTGCGGCTGCGCAACTGATTGTTGGAGAAAACACCTTGGATATCCTCTACCTGCTGATACCGCTGGCCATCCTCCTGCTGCTGGTGATCGCCGGCTTTTTTTTCTGGTCGGTCAAGTCCGGGCAGATGGACGACCTGGAAGGGCCGGCCTACCGCATTCTGATGGATGACGATGCGGCACAGATCCCGGACGATGCGCGCAAGCCCGGCAATGGAAACACGGACACCTGACCGGCGTTTGGTGAGGATGGCTGGCGGTGATCAGCCCGCAGTTTCTTCGGATGCGGCCGACGCCGATGTGCCGGTGGCCGGCGCATCCTGGCCGCTGCGCTTGAACCAGGCCTTCATGCCGCCCTTCATGAACCAGTAGTTCTTCACCCCGGCCTGTTGCAGTCGGTACTGCAGCCAGCGTACCTGCTTGCCGGCGGCATCATAGACCAGCAGTGGCTTGCCCGATGCCTTCACCCGCTTGAGGTAATCTTCGAGGCGCCGGGTATCGTCCAGCGCGATATTGGTCTGGCGGAACGGGAAGATCTCGATCAGCCCGCGCTGGGTGGCGTCGCGCACATCCAGAATCTCCACATCGCCTTGCGCGCGTTCGGCGAACTCCTGGGGTGAGAGCAGATGTGCGTTCAGCTGTTCCTTGCTGATCAGTCGGTTCGGGTCAAGGGGCTTCTCGCCGAGCAGCACGGCCCGCTCCGGGTAGGCACGCGCCCAGTCGAACACCCCCGCGTCATAGGCCATCACCCGGTTCAGACCGGCCTGCAACGCCTTGCGCGTGGCCTTGTAGGACTTGTAACAGCTGTGCCCGTTACAGTAGAAGACCACCGGCTTGCCGTTTTCCTGAAGCGTGCGGACCTTGTCCACGAAGCCCTTGCCGTTGAGCGGGATGTTGACCGCGCCATCGATGTGCAGCGTGTCGTATTCGTAGCGGGAACGGACATCGACGATAGTGACCTGGTCGAACTGTTGCGCCAGGCGGTCGGTCTCGATGACCGGCGCCTTGGGGTAGATGGTGCGCCCCGGAAACTCCTGGGCGAACAGGGCCGTAGACGCAATCATCAGCGGGAACAGCAGCAACAGCGCCAGAATGCCGTGGCGGGGGCGAGACTTCATGGCAGGACTCTCCGGTGGTTCCCCGAACCGGGGAATAATTATTGTCTATAACGCATCAGCTTAATCGGTCCTGGTGAAATTGCCAGGATTTCACCCACCCGCTTCTGGCACGATCCCTGCATCGAGTTTTGCATTCCAGGCAACACTCGATCAGGAGAACCCCGATGAATCAGGCATTATGGGTGGCCAAGACCGGCCTCGACGCACAGCAGACCCGACTCGCGGTCATATCCAACAACCTCGCCAATGTCAGCACCACCGGCTTCAAGCAGTCACGGGCGGTATTCGAGGATCTGCTCTACCAGAATGTACGCCAGGTCGGTGGCCAGACCTCACAGGATACCCGCCTGCCGTCGGGGCTGATGCTGGGTACCGGTGTGCGTACCGTGGCCACCGAGAAACTGCACACCCAGGGTGGCATCCAGACCACCGGCAACGCACTGGACATCGCCATCGACGGCAAGGGCTATTTCCCGATCCTGCTGCCGGATGGCAGCGAGGCCTATACCCGCGACGGCAGCTTCAAGATTTCCGATCAGGGGCAAATGGTGACCGCCAGCGGCTATGTCTTGCAGCCCGGCATCAACATACCGGCCGATGTGCAGTCGATCACCATCGGTAATGACGGCGTGGTGTCGGTGGCCTTGCCGGGACAGCCCACGCCGCAGATCGTCGGCAACATCCAGATCGCCAACTTCATCAACCCGACCGGCTTGCAGCCGATCGGCGAGAACCTGTACCTGGAATCGGCCGCCAGCGGTACCGCCCAGGCCGGCACTCCCGGGCTGACCGGCCTTGGCAAGCTGCGTCAGGGTTCGCTGGAGAGCAGCAATGTCAATATCGTCGAGGAAATGGTGGGCATGATCGAGACCCAGCGCGCCTACGAGATGAATTCGCGCATGATCTCCACCGCCGACGGCATGATGCAATTCCTCACCAACAATGTGTAACGGAGGCTTGAAATGACCCTCCCGCATTACCGCCTCTGGCTGCCCGCGCTGGCCCTGTTGCTGTTGCAGGCCTGCGCTGCCGGCCGCATCCAGGTGCAGCCGGACCCGATGTATGCCCCGATCGACCTCAAGGCCGAGCGTTTCCGTCCGCTCAACAATGGCTCCATCTATCAGGACGGCCGTGCGGTGCGCCTGTTCGAGGACAGCAAGGCCTTTCGTATCGGCGATCTGCTCAGCATCCAGCTGAGGGAATCCACCAATGCCTCCAAATCGGCGGCCACCAATACCGCCAAGGCCGACGATGTCAAGCTGGGAGCCGGCTCGCTGTTCGGGGTGACCCCGACCTTCAACGGCCAGTCGGTGCTGGCCACCGAACTCAAGGGCGAGCGCGCCTTCAAGGGCAGTGGCGACAGCAAGCAGAGCAACAGCCTCAAGGGCGAGATCACGGTGATGGTTACCGACATCCTGCCCAACGGAACGCTGGTGGTGCGTGGCGAGAAGATCCTCGGGCTCAATCAGGGGTCTGAGTTCATCCGCATCTCCGGTCTGGTACGGCCGCAGGATGTCAGCTCCGCCAACGAAGTGCTTTCCGGCAAGCTGGCCAATGCACGCATCTACTACGGCGGTGGCGGCACCATTGCCGAGGCCAATACCAAGGGCTGGCTGTCGCGCCTGTTCGACAGCCCCATGTTCCCCTTCTGAGGTGATCGAAATGAGACTGCTGAGTATCTTTCTGCTGTTCCTGCTGCCACTGGCGGCGCAGGCCGAGCGCATCAAGGATCTGACCGAGATCCAGGGCGTGCGCAGCAACCAGCTGGTGGGCTATGGCCTGGTGGTCGGCCTGGACGGCACCGGTGACCAGACCGCCCAGACTCCGTTTACCGTGCAGAGCCTGAAAAGCATGCTGGCCCAGTACGGCATCACCCTGCCAGCGAATGTGAACCCGCAGGTGAAGAATATCGCCGCGGTCAGCATTCATGCCGAGTTGCCACCGTTCGCCAAGATCGGCCAGAAGATCGATGTCACCGTGTCCTCGCTGGGCAACGCCAAGAGCCTGCGCGGCGGCAGCCTGCTGATGACCCCGCTGAAGGGCGCCGACGGGCGCATCTATGCCATCGCCCAGGGCAACCTGGTGGTGGGTGGGCTCGGCGTGGAAGGGCAGGACGGCTCGCGGGTGACCATCAACATCCCCAGCGCCGGGCGCATCCCCAACGGTGCTACCGTGGAAAAGGAGGTGCAGAACCCCTTCGCGCTGGGGGACTACATCACCCTCAACCTGAAACGGCCGGATTTCACCACCGCCAAGCGCCTGAGCGACACCATCAACCGCGTGCTGGGCCCGGACAATGCCTTCGCCCAGGACAGCGTCACGGTGAAGATCCGCGCGCCGCAGGATGTATCCCAGCGAGTCGGTTTCATGTCCTTCGTCGAGAACCTGGAATTCCAGCCCGGCGAGGCGCCGGCGCGGGTGATCGTCAATTCGCGCACCGGCACCGTGGTCATCGGCAACCGCGTGCGGGTCTATCCGGCGGCCGTATCCCACGGCAACATGACGGTGACCATTACCAACACCAATCAGGTCAGTCAGCCGGAACCCCTGTCCGGCGGCGAGACCGTGCAGACGGTGCAAAGCCAGGTGGAAGTGACCCAGGACAACAACCGCATGTTCCTGTTCAACGCCGGCGTGACCCTCGACGAGATCGTCCGCGCGGTCAACCAGGTCGGTGCCTCGCCGGGAGATCTGGTGGCGATTCTCGAATCGCTCAAGCAGGTTGGCGCGCTTTCTGCAGAGCTGATCATCATCTGATCAGGAACACAGGCCATGCTCAATACCGACACCGCCAGGCTCTACCTCGACATGGGCCAGTTCACCGCCCTCAAGCGCGGCGCGCGTGCGGGTGAGGGCGATGCCGCCCGTCAGGCCGCGCAGCAGTTCGAAGCCTTGTTCATCCAGCAGATGCTCAAGGACATGCGCAGCGCGGCCCGCTTCGACGACAGCCAGCACAGCAGCGACATGGAGTTCTATACCGAGATGTACGACAAGCAGCTGGCCCTGAACCTGTCACGCCAGGGCGGCATCGGTCTGGCGGCACTGCTGCAGCGGCAGCTCGGAGGCGACCCGTCGCAGACGGAGCATGCGCCCGTCGCGGGGCAAGGGCTTGCCGCCGATACGGGCAAGGGCTTGCCGCTGTACCGGCCTGCGCGCCCCGCCGCGATGGCGGCGCTGGCGCCGGAAGCCATGACCTATCGAGCCGAAAACCCGCGTGTGCGCACCCATGCGCTGGATGCGCCGGAAACACCTCGGTCCTCAGCCGGACTCGACAGCCAGACGCTCACGCCCTTCCAGGGCTGGAACAGCCGCGAACACTTCGTTCGCGACATCTGGCCCCATGCCGAACGCGCGGCGGCCCGGCTGGGCGTGTCCACCGAGTTGCTGGTGGCGCAGTCGGCCCTGGAGACGGGCTGGGGCCGCTATACGATGCGCCGCGAAGACGGCTCGGTGGTGTACAACCTGTTCGGCATCAAGGCCGGCAGTGACTGGAGCGGCGCCAGCATCAACCGAGGCACGCTGGAGTACCGTTCCGGGGCGATGCAGCGCGAACAGGCCCGATTCCGCGCCTACGACAGCCTGGATGAAGCCTTCGATGACTATGTCGGCTTTCTGCAGACCCGCGCCCATTACCGTGGGGCACTGCAGCACGGCGGCAGCGACGAGCGCTACATCCGCGGCCTGCAACAGGCCGGCTATGCCACCGATCCCCGTTATGCCGACAAGGTGCTCGGCATCCTCCGCGGCCAGACCCTGCGCCAGACGCTGGCCCGCATCGACAGCCTGAAGGAGAACACCCATGTCTGACATGCTCAATACCGCCATCAGCGGGCTGATGACCTACCAGCGCGCGCTGGGCACGGTCAGCCACAACATCAGCAATGTCAACACGCCCGGCTACAGCCGGCAGACCGTCGACCTCAACACCCGCAATCCGCAGTACATCGGTGGCAACTATTTGGGCAGCGGCGTCAACATCGAGGCGGTGTCGCGCTACTACGATCAGTTCATGACCGACAGCGTGCGTGATTCCAATTCCTCCTACTACCGGCTGGAACGCTTCTCGGCCCTGGCCAGCAGCATCGACGACATCCTCGCCGATCCGGTGGGCGGCATTTCACCGATTCTGCAGGATTTCTTTACCGCGGTGCAGGGCGTCTCCGACGACCCGGCATCGACCACTGCGCGCTTGCACATGATCAACACCGCCAATGCGCTGGCCAACCGCATGCAGACCTTCGATACCCGGCTGCAGCAGCTGGAAACCAACTCGGCCACCGACATCCGCACCACCGTCGAGGAGATCAACGATCTGGTCGAAGGCATCCGCCAGATCAATGTGACCATGGAGGAAATGGCGCGCGCCAACGGGGCGACCACTCAGGCGGCGGACCTGCTGGATCAGCGCGATGCACTGATCGATGAACTGTCGAAGAAGGTCAGCATCAGCGTGGTCAACGGTCAGAGCTCGAACGAGATCAGCATCATGATCGGCAACGGGCAGACCGTGCTCAACGGCCTCAACGCCTTCCGCCTGGTGGCGCAGCCCGATGCCGCCGACCCGCGCCGCGATGTAATCGTCTATGAGGGCGTCATCAATCAGCAGGACATCAGCGAACACCTGACCGGGGGCGAGCTGGGCGGCCTGCTGGATTTCCGCTCCCAGGTACTGAATGTGGCACGCAACTCGCTGGGCCGCGTGGCCATCGGCCTGGCCGAGAGCTTCAATGCCCAGCACCGCCAGGGCATGGACCTCAACGGCAATCTGGGCGGGGATTTCTTCGCCTACGCCGGGCCGGTGACAACACCCTATTCGACCAACAACGGCAGCGCCACCATCACCACTGCCATCACCGATGTGACCCAGCTGACCCGTGAGGACTACACCCTCTACTATGACGGTGCCAACTGGCAACTGACATCGGGCAACGGCAGCAGCATCACCGTGGCCGATGCCTCGCCGGCCAACACGGTGATCGCTTTCCAGGGGCTGGAAGTGCAGATCGACGGCGCCAGCGCGCCGGTGGCCGGCGACCGCTTCACCGTGCGCCCGACGCTGGACGGCGCCCGTGAATTCCGCGTGCTGATCGACGACCCGAACCTCATCGCCGCCGCCGCCCCGATCCGCGCCCAATCCTCGCTGCAGAATCTCGGCGATGTGTCGATAACCCCGGGAGAGGTGGTGGACGCCACCGACCCGAACCTGCTGAACACGGTCAATCTGGTGTTCGACGATCCGGCCACCAGCTTCACCGCCGATGCGGCCGTCACCGTGGGTGGCACCACCTATGCGGCCGGCACGGCGATACCCTGGAGCAATGACCTGACGGTGGAAGCCAACGGCTGGCGGGTGACCCTGTCGGGGATTCCGCAGCCGGGCGACCGGTTCACGGTGGAACACAATCTGGGCGGTGACGGTGACAACCGCAATGCCCTGAAGCTGGCCGGGCTGCAGACCTCGGGCCTGTTCGACGGCGGGCGCGCCAGCTACCAGGAGGCCTATGCCGCCTTCGTCGGCGAGATCGGCACGCTGACCGCCACAGCCAATGTCGAGCGCGATGCCCAGCAGGCGCTGCTGACCCAGGCCGAGGACCGGCGCAGCAGCTTCGTCGGCGTCAATCTCGACGAGGAAGCGGCGGACATGATCCGCTACCAGCAGGCCTACGAGGCCACCGCACGGGTGATCACCACGGCACAAACCCTGTTCGACACCCTGATCAGTTCATTGAGGTAAGCCATGCGCATCTCGACCACGCAATTCTATCTGCAGGGCCTGCAGGCCTTCGGCAACCAGCAGGTCAAGCTGGCCAAGCTGCAGGAACAGATCTCCACCGGTGTACGCATCGCCAATCCGTCCGACGACCCGGCCGGCGCCGCACGGGTGCTGGAGCTGGAGCAGGAAATCAAGCTGCACGAGCAGTACCAGACCAACATCACCCTCGCCAACCAGCGCCTGAGCCTGCAGGATTCCACCTTGCAGGGTGCCGAGAACCTGCTGCAGCGGGTGCGCGAACTGGCCATCCACGCCAACAACGCGAGCCTCGATCAGGTGTCGCGCGACGCCATCGCCGATGAACTGGACCAGCGCCGGCAGGAACTGCTGTCGCTGGCCAATACCGTGGATTCCAATGGCGACTTCCTGTTTGCCGGCTTTCAGAACCAGCAGCGGCCCTTTGTCTTCGACAAGACCGGATCGGTGGATCATGTGCGCTTCAACGGAGACGAGGGAGAACGCTGGATCCAGATCAGCGGCTCCCGGCAGGTCAATACCGATACCAGTGGGCGCGGTCTGTTCATGGAGGTACGCAGCAGCGCGGCCCTCAACGAACGCGCCAATGCGGCCAATACCGGCAGCGGGGTGATCGCACCGGCGCGGGTGTTCGACAACTCGGTGTATGTGCCCGGCGACTACGAGATCGTCTTCACCGGCCCCAACACCTACGATGTGGTCGATGTCGCCACCGCCACCAACATCGTCACCGGCGCAGCCTACAGCGACAGCCAGCCGATCGAGTTCCAGGGCATTCGCACCTCCATCACTGGCGCGCCCGCAGCCGGTGACCGATTCCGCGTTAGCCAGGGGCAGTACCAGGACATGTTCGAGATCATTTCCAATCTGTCCGACACGCTGCGCAGTTCCTCCACCGATGCCCAGCGCTCGGCCAACTACGCCCAGGCCCTGCTGGATCTGGATTCGGCCTACGAGAACCTGCTGGCCGGGCGCACCGGCATTGGCGGACGGATGAATGCGCTGGACGCTCAGAAGGACGACAACGAAGCCTTCATCGTCACCACCACCCAGACCGTTGGCGAGATCCGCGATACCGATCTGGCCGAGGCCATCAGCCAGCTCACCCTCGAGCAAACCACGCTGGACGCGGCCCAGGCCGTGTTTGCGCGCATCACCAGTTCCAGTCTGTTCAATTTCCTGCGCTGAACCGCCGATCCGGCATCGCGGCACTTTCGTGCCCGATCGGCTACCGCTCGTCGGGTCGGCTCAAGCCACCGGCAGCTCCGCCGATAACCCTGTTGCGGGAAGGGTTGGCCCCGGCGAAAAAAGGCTCAAGTTTTTCATCGCCAGGCCGTTAACCCTCCTGAATGGGGAAGCCGGAAGTCGGATTTCCCGCGATTTAATCGGTATTCCGGCGCTGTAACAGGCGCATTAGCTCAGGAGAAACCAACCATGCCACAGTTCATCAACACCAATGCCTACTCGCTGAATGCGCAGAGGAACCTGAATACTTCCCAGAGTTCCCTGGCGACATCACTGCAGCGTCTGTCCTCCGGTCTTCGCATCAACTCCGCCCGCGACGACGCGGCCGGTCTGGCGATTTCCGACCGACTGACTTCCCAGATCCGCGGCCTCAACCAGGCCGTGCGCAACGCCAACGACGGCATTTCGCTGGCCCAGGTCGCGGAAGGCGCGTTGCAGGAATCCACCAACATCCTGCAACGGATGCGCGAGCTGTCCATCCAGTCCGCCAACGGTTCCAACTCCGACTCGGACCGCCAGGCCCTGCAGGCCGAGGTTTCCCAGCTGCAGGCGGAGCTGACCCGTATCGCCGACACCACCGCCTTCGGTGGACGCAAGCTGTTCGACGGCACCTTCGGCCAGGCCCAGTTCCAGGTCGGCGCCGAAGCCAATCAGACCATCGCCTTCGCATTGAAGGACACCGACGCCACGCAGATCGGTGTTTATCGTGCGGATCTGGATTCCGCTACAGCAAACAGCGGTCTGGGCCGGGCCATTGCCGCAGCAGCGAACACTGCTGGTGCCAACTCCGTCGCTGCCGGTACTCTGGACATCACTGGAGAGGGCTCGGCCACGGTCAATGTCGCGGCCGCTTCTTCCGCTCGTGAAGTGGCTTCGCTGGTCAATGCGGAATCCTCCACCACCGGTGTGACGGCCGATGCGCGCACCGTCGCCCAGCTGGGCAATGTGACCACCGCCGGCAACCTCAGTTTCACGCTGACCGCGGATTCGGGCTCTACCACCAACTCGGTGACCATCAGCGCCACCGTTACTTCCACCAGTGACCTGACCGCGCTGGCCAATGCCATCAATGCCGAGTCCGGCAGCACCGGCATCCAGGCCACCATCGACAATTCCGGCGCCTCCATCTCGCTGATCAGCGAGGCGGGTGATGACATCCTGATTGAAGGTTTCGTCAACAGCGGTGGCGGAAACATGACGGTAACCAGTCGCAACTATGACAATACCACTTCGGGTGATGCCATTTTGCTGACTGGCGACGGTGCAGCGGCTTCCACCGACTCCACCCGGGTGATTGGCGAGGTACAGCTCTCCAGCACCAATGCCTTCTCGGTGACCGCCAGTGATGCATCACTGAACGATGTCACCACGGCCGAAACCGGTTCCCTGGCCAGCGCCGCCGACGTGGACATCTCCACCGTCGCCGGCTCCCAGTCCGCCATCGGCATCATCGACGGCGCGCTGAACCAGATCGACTCGCTGCGTGCCGATCTGGGTGCGGTGCAGAACCGTCTGGCCTCGACCATCTCCAACCTGCAGAACGTGGCCGAGAATGTATCCTCCGCCCGTTCGCAGATCCGCGACGCGGACTTCGCCAAGGAGACGGCCGAGCTGACCCGCAACCAGATTCTGCAGCAGGCCGGCATCGCGATGCTGTCGCAGGCCAACGCCCAGCCGCAGAATGTGCTCTCCCTGCTGCAGTAAGCCGCATGGAGTGAGCGACAGGGTTCCACTTGACGACCCGACCGCCCGGGGTGACCTTTCACCCCGGGCTTCCGGGGCTCCGAGGTAGCAATCATGGTTAACGAACTTTCCAGCAATCTGTCGGCCTCCGCAGTGTCGGGAACGGCCAGCGAAGCCAGCCGGCAGACCCAGACCCGTCAGTCGGACACGCGGCCGGCGGTTTCCCAGGTCACCGTGGTGGAAGACACCACCGGACCCACCGAATCGGTACAGGCCACGCCCAGCACCCAGGCATTGAACGAGACGGTCTCCCGCCTCAATGAAGCCGCCCAGGTGGTCAAGCGCGACCTGCAGTTCCGCGTCGACGACGACAGCGGGCGGACAGTAATTACCGTTCTCGACAGCGAGACGGAAGAAGTCATCCGCCAGATTCCGCCGGAACAGGTGCTGACTCTGGCGAAGAACATCGAATCCCTCAAGGGCATGCTGTTCAGCGCCGAGGCCTGAGTTTCTGGCCCGCAAATTGCTTTGAATGGCATCTGAGTCCGTTTTTCGACTCCTTGAGGCAGCGGCCCGCCCGGACGGGGCGGCCGTTATTACCGGCTTTTGACAACAGGATGGCACACGCGACATGGCAAGCATCTCGTCTCTGGGCATAGGCTCCGGCCTCGATCTGGCCAACCTGGTCACCGGGCTGCTGGCGGCCGAGCGCCGTCCGCTCGAAAACAGTCTCAACCGGCGTGAATCCACGCTGTCCACCCAACTCTCCGGCATCGGTCTGATGCGCAGTGCCATCGCGGATTTCCGCGCCAGCCTGTCCGGTCTGTCGAACGCCGACAGCTTCCAGACCCGGGCCATCAAGAATTCCAATGACACGGCGATCACTGCCTCGGTCAGCAATGAGGCCGCCATCGGCAGCTACAGCATCGATGTCACCAATCTGGCCGAACGGCACAGCCTGGCCAGTACCGCCTACAGCGATGTCAACCAGGTGATCGGCGAAGGCACGCTGACCGTCCGCTTCGGCACCATCACCGGTCCCGGCTTCGGCGGTTTTACCGTCAATCCGGACAAGGCCAGCCAGACCCTGACCATCGACAGCAGCAACAACACGCTGGCAGGGCTGCGCGACTACATCAATGAAAACGATTTCGGCTTCAGTGCCTCGATCATCAACGACGGCACCGGCTACCGGCTGACCCTGACCTCGAGCAGCAGCGGCGCTGCCTCGGCGCTGGAAATCAGCGTTGCCGACAGCGACGGGAATGATACCGACGCCCTGGGGTTGTCGAATCTGGCCTACAACGCCGGCGCCGCCAACCTGCTCGAAACCCAGGCCGCCGAGGATGCCCAGCTGACCGTCAACGGCCTGGCCGTGACCTCGCCGAGCAATGTGCTCAGCGACATGATCGACGGGCTGTCGCTGACCCTCAACGAAGAGACGGCGGGCACCCCGGTCAAGATTACCGTCAGCGAAACCAGCGAGGCGCTGAAGACTTCCATCGAAAGCCTGGTCGAAGATTTCAACACCATGATCGGCCAGCTCAAGGACCTGGGCAAGGCCAGCGAGAATCGGGAACAGGCGGGCATCCTCGCCGGTGATACCACGCTGCGCAATTTCGTCAACAGCGTGCGGCGCCAGATCACCTCGCCGGTCCCCGGCGTGTCCGGTGACCTCTCGGCGCTGGTGGACATTGGCATCACCACCCAGGCCGACGGCACGCTGAGCATCGACAGCGCAAAACTCAATCGCGCGCTCAGCGAGCACCCGACCCAGGTCAAGGCGCTGTTTGCGCCGGTGGGCGAAACCAGTGATTCACAGATCCGCTTCAAGGATAGCAGCGATGCCACCCGGCCCGGCACCTACACGGTGCAGATCGATGCGCTGGCCAGTCACGGGCTGTACCAGGGCTCTGGGGGGCTGACCTTCCCGCTGACCATCGATGCCGCAAATGACGACCTGGCGGTCTCCATCGATGGCACATCAAGCGGACCCTTGACCCTGACCCAGGGCAGCTATGCCGATGGCGATGCGCTGGCAGTGCAACTGCAATCCACGATCAACTCCAGCAGCCTGTTGTCCTCGGCCGGCATCAGCGTGACGGTCGCTTTCGACAGCGCCAGCGGCAGTCTCACCATCACCTCCGGCAGCTATGGTGCCGACTCCAGTGTCAGCATCGACAGCATCGATACCAATACTGCAGCCACCCTGGGGCTTAATACGGGTGCCGGTACCGCGGGCAGCGATGTCGCCGGTCGCATCGGCGGACAGCTGGCGGAAGGCGATGGACAGACCCTCAAGGCCGTCACCGGCGACGCCGAAGGCCTGTCGCTGGACGTGCTCGGCGGACCCCTGGGCGCACGCGGCACCGTCAGTTTCAGCCGCGGGTTCATCCAGGGGCTGAACGATTTTCTCGGTGGCTACCTCGACAGCGAGGGTGTGCTCACCACCCGGGAGGAAGGACTCAACAAGTCACTGGAGAAGATCCAGGACGAACGCGACCAGCTGGACCGGCGCATGGCGGCCACCGAAGCACGGTTGGTCGCACAGTTTTCCAAACTGGATACATTGCTTGCGCAGTTTCAGAGCACCAGCACCTATCTGGCCCAGCAACTGAACAACCTGCCCGGTTCCGGTCAGTTGCTGAACAAGAAATAACCCAACCGAGGCACCCTCATGAACATGAAGCAGGACCCCGCACGCGCCTACCAGAGCACCGATGCCTACAGCGGCGTGATGTACGCCGACCCCCATGCGCTGATCACCCAGATGTTCGATGGCGCGATGACCCGCATCGCCCAGGCCCGTGGCGCCATCGAACGCAAGGATGTGGCCGCCAAGGGAGAACTCATCTCCCACGCCATCAACATCATCGGCAGCCTCGAAGCCTGCCTCGACTACGAAAAGGGGGGTGACATCGCGCGCAACCTCGGCGGCCTCTATGAATACATGATCCTCACCCTGACTCGGGCCAACATGGATGACGACCGCGACAGGCTCGACGAAGTCATCCGACTGCTGCTGGACATCAAAGCCGCCTGGACACAGATTGGTGAACAGAAGCAGGCCGCCTCCGCTGCGCAGCCTGCACAAAAACTGTCGCTGCAGGCGGGTTGAACTCATGTCTGAACGCCTCGACGCCGCCATCCGCCTCAGCATGGAGATGCTGCAACAATTGGAGCAGGGGGACTGGAGCCGGCTCGATGAACTGGACCGTCAGCGTCAGCCGCTGATCCACGCCTGCTTCGAGCGCGGCGAGGCGACCGCGGAGGGCGTGGCCGAGCTGAAGGCCATCAATGACCGCATCGTCGATTTGCTGGCGCAACAGCGGCAACAGACCCGAGACCGCCAGCTGCGCATGCACCAGGGCAACCAGGCCGTGCGCGCCTACCGGGACAATGAATAATCAATTAAATACAAATAAATCAACAAGTTACAATTAAACTTAAAAAGTTCGCAAAAAATCGTCGAAAAACCGTCATGCTGAACTACACTTAGGCCGAAATCGCCGCAAAGGCGGGTTGAACACGCGGTACACGCAACAACACGAGCCAGCATGACCGACACGCAACATCCTCATCAGGAACGGGTACTGATCATCGATTCCGACCCGGATCGTTCCCGTCACTTCCAGACCCTGCTCGATTTTCTCGGCTACCGCTGCGAAGCCAGCGACGCAGGCCAGGTGCAACGGCAGGACACGCTCGATCTCGATGCCTATGCGGCGATCTTCGTCGACAACGATGAGGCCCTGCGTCACCATTTTCTGGAACTCAACCAGAAACAGAAATGCCAGTACCCGCTGGTGGTGATGACGGACGATCCGGGCAACGGGGAAGTGGCGCATCTGCCGTATATCTCCGCCATTGGCAATCACCCCGATTACCGCTCCCTGAACCGGGTGCTGGAGAAGCTGCGCCATCACAACCGCCGGGAGCGTCGGCGCAGCAACCGCGAGATACAGAACCTGATCGGCTGCAGCCCTGCCATCGCCGAGATCAACCGCATGATCGAGCAGGTGGCCAATACCAGCGCCTCGGTGCTGATCATGGGCGAATCGGGCACCGGCAAGGAAGTGATCGCCCGCAACATTCACGCCCATTCGGACCGCAGGGACAAGCCCTTCGTGCCCATCAACTGCGGGGCGATTCCCTCCGAGCTGCTCGAAAGCGAATTGTTCGGCCATGAAAAGGGCGCGTTCACCGGCGCAATCAGCGCCCGCAAGGGCCGCTTCGAGCTGGCCGACGGCGGAGTCATCTTTCTCGACGAGATCGGCGACATGCCGCTGAACATGCAGGTCAAGCTGTTGCGCGTGCTGCAGGAGCGTACCTACGAAAAGGTCGGCAGCAACCACAGCAACAAGACCGATGTGCGGGTCATCGCTGCCACCCATCGCCCGCTGGAGGACATGATCGCCAAGGGCAGTTTCCGCGAAGACCTCTACTATCGGCTCAATGTGTTCCCGATCGAGGTGCCGCCGCTGCGCGAACGGCGCGAGGATGTGCCGCCGCTGATCGACGAACTGATCGCCCGCATCGAGCGCGAGAAACGCGGCACCGTGCGCCTGACTGCCCGAGCCAAGCAGATGCTGGCCCAGTACGACTGGCCGGGCAATGTGCGCGAACTGGCCAACCTGATCGAGCGGCTGGCGATCCTGCATCCCCACGATGTGGTCGATGTGCGCGACCTCCCGGCCCGTTACCTCAGCGAGGAAGCCTGCCAGCGGCTCAAGGAGGAAACCGAAGTGCTGCCGGCCGAGACGCCGGTGGCCGCGCCCCACAGCCTGCCTGGCGGCGGGCTCGACCTCAAACAGTATCTGGCCGACATCGAGGTGGCGATGATCGAACAGGCGCTGGACGAAACCGGCAATGTGGTCGCACGCGCTGCCAATCTGCTCGGGATGCGGCGCACCACCCTGGTCGAAAAAATGCGCAAATACGCCATCGAGCGGTGAAGGCCCAGCCGTCAAGAATCCGGCACCGACGCGCTCGGGGTTTTGCAAGTGATTGAATTATCGTGCTTTTCGTTCGATGGATCGAAACCTGCTTTACCATCGTGTCGCCACTGTAAAACTCTGTTTCATGACCGCAATCCTGTTCCAGTCCAAAGCCCGGAGCCTTGCAAACGCAATGCCGGACCCCTTGCTTGATGCGATACCGGGCGCGGTCATCGTGCTCGACGCCAACGGTCGGGTGGCCCAGGCCAATGCCCAGGCCCGTGAACTGCTGGGCCCGGGACTCGAGGCCCGCCCCTGGCGCGAGATCGTGGCCGAAGCCTTTCTGCCCGAGCTGGATCAGGGTGAACTGCGCAGCCCCGACGGTCGTCAGTTCAACATCGCCACCCGTCCCCTCGGTTATGCACCGGGGCAGGTCCTGCTGTTGACCGAAGTGACCCAGACCCGGCAATTGCAGCGCGCCGCCCAGCAGAACCTGCATCTGATGACCCTTGGCAAGATGATGGCCAGCCTGGCCCACCAGATTCGCACGCCATTGACTTCAACGCTGCTCTATCTCTCCCAGGTTGCCGAGGGCGAATTGCCCGAGGACAAGCGGCAGCGCTTCTGTGGCAAGGCACTGGATCGGGTGCGGCATATCGAGGGCACCATCAACGACATGCTCAGCTTTGCCCACGGCGGCCAGTTTCACATGAGCGATTTCTCCATACAGGATCTGATTGCGGAATTGCAGGACCAGCTGCAACCCCAGTTGCCGCTGCGCAAGGCGCGCCTGGTACTGGACCTGTTGCCGCAGCCCGTTCTGATCAACGGCAACCGCAATGCCTTGCTCGGCGCGCTTGCCAATCTGTGCATGAACGCACTGGATGCACGCCAACCCGACCGCGAGCTGCTGCTGAAGATCGAGCTCGGGTTGACAGCCCAGGGCGAAATCGCACTCAGCCTCTCGGACAACGGATGTGGGATGGACGAGACGACCTTGCAGCACCTTTTCGATCCCTTTTACACCACCAAGATGGACGGTACCGGGCTGGGCCTCGCCGTGGTCCGTTCCGTCATCGAATCCCACCAGGGCCGCATCGAGGTGCGGTCCACGCCGGGGCAGGGCAGCCGTTTTGACATCCACCTGCCCAGCCAGCAGGCCAGCACCACCCAACTCAGCGGAAAGGAACCACAGTCATGATCGACCTGTTGCTGGTTGAAGACGACGCCGATTTGCGTGAAGCCATCGGCGACATGCTGGAACTCAACGGCATCAGCTACATCGAGGCCGAAAACGGCCAGCAGGCCCAGCAGCTGCTGAGTGAACAGACGGTGGCGCTGGTGCTCAGCGATGTGCAAATGGCGCCCGGAAACGGCTATCAGCTGCTTGAGCACATCAATACCGAATACCCCGGTCTGCCGGTGATCCTGATGACCGCCTATGGATCGATTCCGCAGGCGGTGGACGCCATCCAGGCCGGCGCGGTCGATTATCTGGTCAAACCCTTCGAGGTGTCAGAACTGGTCAAGACCCTGCAACAGCAACTCCTTCCCAGCGCCCGGCAGGCCGGTGAAACGCTGATTGCGGAGGACCCGCTGAGCCGTGAACTGGCCCAGCTGGCACGCCGTGTCGCCCAGTCCGACGCCACGGTGCTGCTCAACGGTGAAAGCGGGGTCGGCAAGGAAGTCCTGTCCCGGTACATTCACCGGCATTCGGCCCGGGCCGAAGGCCCCTTCGTGGCCATCAACTGTGCGGCGATACCGGAAAACATGCTCGAAGCCGTGTTGTTCGGTCACGAAAAAGGCGCCTTCACCGGCGCCATCAAGAGCAGCATGGGCAAGTTCGAACAGGCCCAGGGCGGCACTCTGTTGCTCGATGAAATCTCGGAAATGGATCTGGGCCTGCAGTCCAAGCTGCTGCGGGTGATTCAGGAACGGCAGGTGGAACGGCTCGGAGGCCAGACGCCGATCGATCTGGATGTACGGCTGATCGCCACCACCAACCGGGATCTGAAACAGGAAGTGGCCGAAAAACGCTTCCGCGAAGACCTCTATTACCGGCTCAATGTCTTTCCGCTGACGGTGCCGCCCCTGCGCCAGCGGCCGCTGGATATCATCCCCATCGCCGAGAAACTGCTCGCCACCTATCACCGCGCCGCCGGCGGTACCCTGACGCTCGACGAAAGCGCCCGCCAGCGCCTGCGCGCCCACGACTGGCCCGGCAATGTGCGCGAACTGGACAATGTGATCCAGCGGGCGTTGATCCTCAAGCAGGGCAATGAAATAAGCGCCGATGACATCATGATCGAGACCGGCACTGCGCTCAATGCCATGCCGGGCGACGGTGTGGGTCACGAGGCGAATGAAGACGACAGTGGGTTGCTGCACAGCGACCTGCGTGACCGCGAGGCGCAGGTCATCATCGATACCCTCAAGCGTTTCAATGGCAGCCGCAAGAAGACCGCCGAGCAGCTGGGCATCAGCCCGCGCACGCTGCGCTACAAGCTGGCCCGGATGCGTGAGGCGGGCGCAGCCATTCCGGAGTAAGGGCTTGGGGAAGATGACGGGAATTCGCCCCCGGACAGTCCGGGGGCGGAGAGACCGTCAGAAACGGTGCTCAATGGTATTGCTCTTTGCGCTATGCCCCTTGGGAAGAAGCGGGGAGATTCGGACCTTGGCATATACTTCGTCGGTGGGGCGAGGGAAGCCGTCTTCATCGAGAATTTCCTCCCCGATGGTCACCGTTCGTGAACGCGATACCAGGCCATCGGCCTCCACATTGAAGGCACCGGTCGGGAAACGGAACAGGAAATCATCCGGATCCGGCGAGTCCTCCCCCCAGAGTTCGATGTTCTCGATGAATTTCAGGCACTTCATCCGCTTTTCGACGCAGGACAGATGTACCTTGTAGCTGACCTTGATCTTGGCCGTCTTCTTGCTGTGATCGTGCTTGATCAGTTTGAGCTTGAGGTTGGTGATGGAAGCCATTTCGTTTCTCCTTAAACAATGGTAAATACTCCTGTCGCGGCCTTCTTTGGCCAGACAACTGCCGGGTTTCGGTTCATGCGAGGCGGGTCAGAACAGCCGTCGTGGAGCGCGGTGTCACCGAACTGCCTGCTGCGGACTGCAAGAATACAAGGGGGGATGGAATGACGCTGATCCTTCAGCCCGGATATCCTTGATTACAAGCATACGCCTGCCTCAAGGATCAGGTCAATAGATACGGGTATCAAACTTGTTTAGGGGGTGGCCGTATCTGCCTGCGCCGGCATTCGCCGCGGATCATGCGGCACCCGCTGGGCCAACAGCAGCGAGAGCAGGGCGATCCCTGCACCGCTGAGGAACACCCAGGCCGGGGAAATCATCCATACAAATCCCAGCGCGAATGGCAGCACCACGGCGGCAATGTGGTTGATGGAGAAGGCGACTCCGGCGGTGGAAGCAAAATCGGCCGGGTCGCCGATCTTCTTGAAGTAGCTTTTGAGCGCGATGGCCATGGCAAAGAACAGGTGATCGAGTACATACAGCACAGCGGCGATCCATGCGGTTTCGACAAAGGCATAGGCGCTGAAGATGAGGATCAGCCCCAGGTATTCCAGCGTCAGCATGCGGCGCTCGCCGAGGCGGCCCACCAGCCGGCCGATCTTGGGCGCGAGCCAGATGTTCAGCACACCGTTGATCAGAAACAGTGCGGAGATATCGGCGGCGCTGTAGTGGAATTTCTCGACCATCAGGAATCCGGCGAAGACCACGAAGATCTGCCGTCGTGCGCCGGCCAGGAAGGTGAGCGCGTAATAGAGGCTGTAGTGTTTCCTCAGCACCAGATGCGTGTGTTGCTCGGCCTCGCCCCGGTAGTGGGGAAATCCTCGCCAGATCACCAGCGCCAGCGCCACGGTGGCCAGACCACCGCCGAGGTAGATCAGCGGGTAGTCCAGGTGCAGCCGATCCAGCAACAGCCAAAGAAGGGCGAACACGAACAGGCCGGTAAATGAACCCACGGCGATCTGGCGGCCCAGCACTTCCGGCATCTTCTCCTTCGAAATCAGCTGCATCGACAGGGATTGCTGCAGGGTTTCCGCATAGTGGAAGCCCAGTGACATCAGCACCGTGGTGAAATACAGGCCCATGACCGAGGGCAGGAAGCCGGTCACGGCGGTGCCGATGCCGAGCGCGATCAGCGACAGCACCACCAGTGTCTTTTCGCGCATCCAGGCCAGCAGGAAGACCGCGCCAAAGGCCAGGAAGCCCGGTACCTCGCGCAGGCTTTGCAGGGTACCCATGGCAATGCCGTCGAAGCCGGCTTCCTCGATGGCAAAATTGTTGAGCAGCGCCCGCCAGGTGGCGAAGGACAGCGGCACGGCCGCGGCCATCAGGTACAGCAGCATTTCAGGCGGCAGTTGGCGCAGTCGGTGGAGCATGAAGACCCGTCAGAGACGCTGTGGAGAGCGTCATTCTAGCAGATGGGGAAACAACCGGATGCCGAGCGGTCATAAGGGTATTGCCGCCCGATACCCCTGTCAGGAGAATGCTTCGATGGTGACCCTCGGTCAGTCCTTGCCGGTGCTGTTCATTGGCCACGGCTCGCCGGATATCCTGTTGCGGAGAGATCCGTTGCTGGAAGAGTGGGAACGGCAGGTCGCCGGCCTGCCCAGGCCGAGGCGCATCCTGGTTGTCTCCGCCCACTGGGAGAGCGACCGTTTCTCGGTGAGTGGCAACGGCCGCCGCGAAACGCTGTACGATTTCAGCGGCTTCCCTCGGGCTCTCTACCGTTGCCAGTACCGGCCGCCGGCCGATGAAGCCGGTGCTGTCGAACTGTCACGCGCTCTGGACTGCCGGCTGGACAGTGAGCGGGGACTGGATCACGGTGCCTGGGTACCTCTGTCGGTGCTCTACCCGCAGCAGGACATACCGGTGATGCTGATGTCGGTGGCACCGTCACTGGGTGCGGAAGCCCACTGGGCGATGGGCGAGCGGCTGGCCGGGCTGCGCAACGAGGGTGTGCTGATCGTCGCCAGCGGCGTGGTCGTGCACAACCTTTCGCGCTTGGGCGCCGACTGCCTGTCGCAACGGCCGCCGTCCTGGGCGCGGGCCTTCATGGATGCGGTGGGCCAGGCGGTGATGGAGGGTGACGCGGGGTCGTTGCAGGGCTACTCCAGGCTGCCGGGCGCGGCCGAATCCGTACCCACGCCGGAGCATTTTCTGCCGCTGCTGGTGGCCTGTGCCGCAGCGGGCGGCGATGCGCCGCGGATGTTCGCTGAGGCCTGGCGCTTCGACAGCCTTTCGCAGCACAGCTTCCGCTGGGGCGACTAGCCGGTATTGCGCATTCCGGCGGCGATGGCGTTGATACTGCTCAGCAGGGCGCTGCGCCATTCATCGCGCTGGTGTTCCTCGGTTTTTTCGTCGCGGTACTTGCGCAGCAGATTGATCTGGATGTAACCCAGTGGGTCGAGGTAGGGATCGCGGCGGGTCAGCGACAGGTACAGCAGCGGATCGTCGGCCAGCAGGTGCTCGATCTCGGCCACCTCCAGCACATGCTCCACGGTGCGGCCGTACTCGTCACGCACCATCCCGAACACCGTTCGCGCCAGATCGCGGTTGCGCACCAGCCCGGCGTACTGCTCGGCGATGCGCATGTCGGCCTTGAACAGGGCCATCTGGCTGTTGGAGATCATGGCGCTGAAGAAGGGCCAGGCGCGGTACATCTCGCGCAGCCGATCCAGTCCCTGGTCCGGGTGTTCGGCCAGCCAGCGGTCGAGTGCACTGCCGAGGCCGTACCAGGCCGGCAGCGTGTGCCGCGACTGCGCCCAGCCGAAGACCCAGGGGATGGCCCGCACCGATGACTTGGACGGGTCTTCCATGCGCCGGTGCGAGGGCCGCGAGCCGATGTTCATCAGTCCGATTTCGCGCACCGGTGTGGCTTCGTAGAAATACTCGAAGAAGCCGGGCGTGTCGTCGGTCAGCGCCCGGTAGGCCTGCTCGGAATAGTCGGAGAGCTGCTGCATGTCGCCGTAGAAACGGTCGTGATCGACCTGTTTCGGGCGGATGGTGTGCAGGCTTGCCTTCATCAGGCCGGTGACGCCCATCGACAGCTCGTAGAAGGCGGTTTCGGCGTTGCTGTACTTGTTGGACAGCACCTCCCCCTGTTCGGTGAACTTGATCTGCCCGTGCACCGTGCCGTGCGGTTGCGACAGGATCGCGTCGTGGGTGGGGCCACCGCCGCGGCCGATGGTGCCGCCGCGGCCGTGGAACATGCGGCATTGCACGCCGTGGGTGTCGGTGATGGCGATCACCTTCTTCTGGGCCTGGTAGAGTCCCCAGGCGGCGGAGACGATGCCGCCGTCCTTGCAGGAATCGGAATAGCCCAGCATGACTTCCTGCACGCCCCCGGAGGCTTCCAGCAACTTGCGGTAGAGGGTATTGCCAAGCAGGCTGTCGAGCACATCGCCGATGTGCGAAAGGTCTTCGATGGTCTCGAACAGCGGGCTGACCATGAGGTGACAGAACCAGTCCCCATGGCGGCGGCCGACCAGCCCGGCCAGGTAGCCGAGGTAGATCACCTCCATCACATGGCTGGCCTGGTGGGTCATCGAGATCACATAGCAGCCGAAGGCCTCCTCGCTGATCTCCTCGCGCATTTCACGCATGACCTGGAACACCTGCACCGTGTCGCGGGCGGCCGGACTCAGGTCGTCGAGGCTGATGTCCGGCTTGAGGCCGCTGCGGATCTGGTCGGAGAGGAACTGCAGGCGTGATTTCTCCGGCAGCTCGGCGTAATCGACGATCTCGGCCTGTTTCATGATCTCGGCGATGGTGTCACCGTGGCGGGTCGATTCCTGGCGGATGTCCAGCTTCATCATGTGGAAGCCGAAGGTCTCGGCCAGGCGGATCAGGTCCTTGAGCTGGCCGTTGGCGACCGCATGGTCGCCGTGGCTGCACAGGGATTCATGGATCAGGTAAAGGTCGTCGATGAACTGCTGTGCGTTTTTGTAGCAGTGCTCGTTCTCGTCCACCCGGTGGCCGGCCAGTCGCGCCTTGACGGTGTTCAGGTTGGCCCGCAGGCGGTAGTGCATGTAGTAGAGCTTGCGGCGGTAGATTTCTTCCTCGAAACGGTCGCGCTTTTCATCGAAGGCGCGGATGCCCTTGGATTCGTCTTCCAGCAGGCTCTGCATGAAGGCATCCGAGGGCGTGCAAAAGCGCAGCGAATGGGTCAGGAAGCGGCTCAGCTCGATCACCTGGGTGCAGTATTCGCCGAGGATTTCGGCGGCGTGCATGCGCAGGGCCTTGCGGGTGGTGTCCGGGGTGACGAAGGGGTTGCCGTCGCGGTCGCCGCCGATCCAGGAGCCGAAACGGATGAAGCTGGGCGCGCGCAGCAGCGGGTTGCCGAACTCGTCCTCGCCATAGACCCGACTGATGGCCTTTTCCAGGTGCCGGTATTCGATGGTGATCGCCTCGTACAGGCTGCGCTGGAAAAAGGACAGGCCGAGCTTGATCTCGTCGATGACATCGGGGCGCTTCTCGCGCACCTCGTTGGTTTGCCACAGGATGTCGATCTGCACCTGCAGCTCCTGGGTCAGGGCATCCTTTTCCCAGCCGCCGATGCGTGGGTCGGTGAGGTCGTCGATGATCTCGAACAGCCGCCGCTGCAGGTGCATGATGGTGCGGCGCTTGGATTCGGTGGGGTGGGCGGTGAACACCGGCATGTAGGCCAGGCGGTCGAGCAGCTGCTGCAGTTCATCGGCACCGATGCCGTCCTCACGGAAACTCTTGAGCGTGTGGTAGAAGGAACCGGTCCAGTCGGCATGACCTTTCTTGCGCACGCTGCGGCGGCGCTGGCGGTGCTGGAAATCTTCCTCGGCCACATTGACCAGACTGAAATAGATCGAATAGGCGCGAATCACCTGCTCGACGATGGCCGGCGGCAGGCGGTCGATCAGTGCCATCAGCTGCTGGCGTTTGTTGGGGTCGTCCTTTTGCCGCAGCTGGATGAAGCCCTTGCGCAGGGTTTCCACCGTCTTGTACACCAGCGGGTCTTCGTGCTGGATCAGTACCTTGCCGAGCAGGCGGCCGAGCAGCTTGACGCGGCTGCGCAGTTCCTTGTCGGCATGGGGGTTGTAGGCGAGCAAGTGTTCGGGCATGGGAATCTCTCAAGCAAGACCCGCCGGAGGGCGGGTCGGTGGGTGCAGCAGGGCGCCGGGGCAGGTCCGGCCGGATACCGGCTTCAGCGCTTGTCCTCGGGCTTTTCGACCGGTGGCGTGATCCGTTCCTGCTGGGCCTTGAAGCGTTTCAGGGCCTGTTCCAGTTCGCGGTCGATCCGTTCCAGCACCGCCTGGCGGTGGGCTTCGGCGCGCTTCATGATCTCGGCCAGCTGTTCGGACTGGTATTTCTGGTAACGGGCGAAGTCCTTGGCGTACTGTTCCGCGGCCTTGCGGTCACGCTCCATCATTTCGCTGATGAATTGCTTGCGCTCCTCGAAACGCTTGCGGATCTGTTCCTCGGTCAGCGGCTCCGGCGGCACCAGCTGCTGCAGTTCCTCGGGCGTCGGGAAGCGAGGCATCATTGGCGGTGCATTGTCGATGCCGACCGGCGGTTCCGGCATCGCCGGGGGAGCGAAACGGCGTTTCATCGGGGGCGGAGGCGGGAAGGGCTGGCCATTGTCCATCATGCGCGGCATCGCGGCGCCGGGCGCGTTCTGGGCGCTGGCGCCACCGATGCCCAGCAGGGCGATCACGGCGGCCGGCAGAAGGTGTTTTCTGTTCATCGCAGTCTCCTCTAGCGGTTTCCGACAGGCTGAAACAACGCGGCATTATGCCACAGACGGCCTGATGGCGCATCTGGCCGCCGGGGAGAACGGCGGGTTACCAGCGGAAGGCGTAGTTGACCTGGACGATCCAGGCCTCGACATCCGGGAACAGATCCTGGCTCCGCAACTGGCCCACGGCCTCCGTGGGGCTGCCGTCGCCGCTTTGCAGGTAGTATTCGAGGCGCACGGACCAGTCGTTGCCGAAAGGATCGGATTTGCCGTACTTGATGCCGACGGTGCGGGTGGACAGTTCACCCAGCCGGTAATCGGCCGATGCATGGCGCGGCAGCGGCTCGTCGCTGCGCAGGAAGTAGCGGTAAAAGTCCGCGGCCGTCTGCCGGTACAGGCGCAGGTGGGGCTGCAGGTAGTGGCCGCCGTCGAAGACCAGCCGGTAGCTCAGGTCCAGGGTCTGGGAGTCCACGCCCCAGTCGTCGGTCATCCAGCGCAGTGAGGCGGTCAGCACGTCCTCGTTGGCGAAGGCCTTCTTGTATTTGCCGAAGATGCTTGTCTTGCTCCGTGTCGAAGGTCGGCTCTCGTAGAGGATGCGCACCGGATCGCCGGATACCGGATCGACCACCGACACGAACTTGTAGGGGTCGGTCATGTAGCCGTCGGCGGCGCTCAGCGACAGGTTGACCTGGAACAGGCTGCTGCGGTCGATAATCTGGGTGACACCGAGCAGCAGGTCGAGCACGGTTCGGCTCTTGTGTTCGCCGCCTTCCTCTTCATCGTCGTCATCGCCGCCATTGTCGTTGCTGGCATTGAGGTCCATCACGGTCAGCGGTTCGGGGGCGCCGCCGCTGGGGCTGATGGCGTCCAGTTCCAGGTTTGCGCCAATGTCGTAGCGGGTATTGCGCTGGTGGGTCTCGGTGCTCCAGCCGGCGTTGCCGGACAACGACAGGAAATCCTGTTCCACCGATACATTGGCGCCCAGCTTGAGCCGGTCGAAGCGGTCCAGTGCCTGATCCCAGGTGATGCCGTAGGAGGCGCGGGCATCGCGAAAGCTGGGATCCTTGGGCGTTTCGTTCGGGTCGACCGTGTAGGTGTCCTTGCCGGAGGGGCTGGTGAAGGTCTGCGGTTGAGAACTGGGCACGGCGCCATTGGCGGAAGCCCCGGTCAGTGCGTTGAGGGTCAGCTTCATCGACAGAATGTCGGTGTCGTTGAGGTCCTTTTTGGCGCTGATCACCGGCTCTACGACGGAGACACGGTCGGTTTCCGAATACATCAGGACAGCGGTTTCCACATCCCAGGCCGATTCCGCCTGGGCATTGTGCGCGCCGAGCAGGCTGGCGGAGGCGGCCGACAGCAGGCCGGAGATTTTTCTGAATTCACTCATCGCTGTGCCTCCGTCCTAGTTGCAACCGCAGCCGCCGCCGGCAAAGCCCTGGCCACCGCTGGAAGCCTCCTTGCTGAAGTAGATGTGTTCGTCCAGCGACAGGTCCAGGGCGTCGGCGTCCATCGCCATCTCGGCGCGGGCCAGCTGGTCGCGTTCCCAGGGCTTGACGCCGAGGCTGGAGCAGCCGCCAAGCAGCAGCAGAGCGGCCAGCAGGGGGGTAAAGCGGAGTACGGAGCGGTTCATAGCAGTTCCTCGATTTCGGCTTCGATCTCGCCTGTCTTGTCGCTGTAGAACCCGACATGGCGCTTGACCGGTTTGCCATTGCGGTCGATCAGGTAGGAGGTGGGCATGCCCTGCAGCTTGAAGGATTCGGCAATGTGCCCGCTGGGATCATGGTAGATGGTGAAGTCGGCGGGCAATTTTTCGAGGAAGCGCATCATCGGTTCACGCTTGCGGTCGAGATTGATGGTCACCACCTCAAAGCGGTCGGACGGGTATTTCTTTTGCAGACGGTTCATCCACGGAAAGGATTTCTGGCAGGGCTTGCACCAGGACGCCCAGAAATCCAGGTACACGACCTTGCCGCGGTAGGTGTCGAGACTGAAGGTGCCGATGTCACGGATATCGGGTTCGGCGGCCAGGACTGCGGTGGAGAGCAGGGCCAGCAAGAGAAGCATAAACGGGCGGGAGGAGGTTCGGTTCATGGCGGGTATGTGCAGGTTTTCAGTGGGTGTTGGGATCAGTCTAGCGGGCAGGTTGTAAATGCCAGGTTAACATAAGGGAAAATAATACCAATTAAGGCGTTCAGGAGGAAATCTGCAGGCAGGCGAGGGTGCCGGGGTTGGCGTTGTCCAGTTCGAGACGCCAGCCCATGCGCTCGCAGATCAGTCGGACGATGTACAGGCCGAGGCCGTAGCCGGCCCGGCTGCCACGGCTGACACCGCGTTCGAACAGGTCTTCCAGGGCCGTTTCGTCGATGCCCGGACCGCGATCGCGGATGCACAGTCGGCCGTCTTCCCAGAGGATGTCCACCGTGCTGCCATTGCTGTGGCGAATGGCGTTGTCGAGCAGGTTGCTGATGACCACCGACAGCAGTTCGCCCGGTGCCCGCACCCGAACGGAAGCATCCAGGGACCAGTGGATACCGATGCCGTGGCGGTCGATCTCGCGCTGCCGGTACGCCAGTTGCTCCTCGATCAGGGCGCGCAGGGCCACATCGTCCGCCGTGTCTTCGGGCGGCCGGTCCCGCGTGATGGCCAGCAGGGCGCGGATCATTGCTTCCATGTGGCTGCTGGCGCGCAGGATCTGCCGGCTTTGTTGACGCAGGGCGGGCTGGTCGGCGAGGCTGTCGATGAGTTCCGCCGAGGTCTGCACTACGGTCAGTGGACTGCGCAGTTCATGGCTGGCCATGGCCGCGAAGGCATGCTGGCGTTCCACATATTCGTCCATCTTCTGCTGGTAGCGGTTGAAGGCTCGGGCCATGCGCTCGATCTCCGGGCTTGAACTGCCGATGTCGAGGGTGATGCCCCGATCCGAGGGATCGATGCGGTCGATTTGTTCGGCAAAGCGGGCCACCGGTCGGATCAGGTGGCGGATGATCAGCCAGCTGAGGGCGATGATGGCGATCATCAGTACGATCCAGGAGCCTTGCAGAAAGGCGCCGATTTCCTCTTCGGCGTCTTCGATTTCCTCGCTCTCGCTCTCGATGATGATGCGGTGTCCGTCGGCATCGGCGACGGTCACGGAGTAACTTCGACCGTCTTGTTCGATTTCGTCCCTGAAGCCCGGTTTCAGCGCCCTCAAAGGCTCGGGCAGGTTACTGACCGGCGTATCGACCCAGATGCGCAGGCCGGGTACTTCGGGCGGTCGGTAATCGGGGTTGCGTTGCCATTCCGCCTTCAGGCGCGCCAGCTCTGCCTTGCCGCGTTCACGGGCAATGTCGCTTTCCAGTTCCTCGAATTCGTTTGCGGCAGCCAGCAGCAGCAGCGTGATCAACAGCCCCATGCCGACGATCAGTGACAGAAACAGGCGGTAACTGGGCGACAGGCGTTGGGTGGCGGGCGCGTTCCTGACGGCGGATTCAGGCATCTGGGTCGTGCAATCGGTAGCCGACGCCGTGACGGGTGTGCAGCAGCGGCTTGTCGAAGGGCTTGTCGATCTTCTGGCGGATGTTGTGGATGTGTACTCGCAGCGGATCGCCTTGAGGAGGATCGTCGCGCCAGATGCGTTCGATGATCTCCCGTTGAGGAACCACCCGCTGGTGGTTGCGCATCAGCAGTTCGAGAATGCGGAAATCGGTCGGCTTGAGGTGGATCGGCTGGCCGTCACGCGACAGCTTGTGGGCCTGCGGGTCCAGCTCAAGGTCGGCGACCCGCAGCACTTCGGACGGACTGTCGATGCCGCGCCGCGCCAGTGCCTGAATGCGGGCATCCAGCTCCAGCAGCGAGAAGGGCTTGACCAGGTAGTCATCGGCGCCGGCCTCGAAACCTTCGAGCGTGTCGTCGAGGGTGTCGCGGGCGGTCAGCATCAGCACCCGCTGGGCCGGTTTTCTCGCCTTCAGCTGCTGGCACAGCTGGATTCCGTCGAGTCCGGGCAACATCAGGTCGAGGATGACGATATCGAAATTCTGGTCGAGCGCCAGCTCCAGGCCGTGACGGCCGTTGTAGGCAAAGTCGACCGTATGGCCCTTGTTTTCGAAATACAGCCCGATGTTGGCGGCGATATCGGCGTGATCTTCAACGACGAGCAGATTCATGCCGCCATTCTAGCCGATTTCTGTAAACGGGCCGTTACCGGCGGTGACTGCGGCACACGGGTTGGGGCATGGCTTCAGCCGTTGGGATTGTGGCACAGCACCGCGCTGTTGGTTTCGCCTTCCACCGCCATGCGGTCGAGCTGGTCGAGCACATCGGTGCTGGCCTGCTCCATCTTCGCCAACTCGCGCAACACGGCTTCGGTATCCCCGGCGGCATGCGCCTGCAGCGCGGCGTGGCCGGCGCGGTGGACCTCGATGTGGGGCGCTTCCACCTCGCGGTAGCCGCTCAGGCGCGAGAAGCAGTCCTTGCCGTCGCCCTCGTAATACCATTTGCCCAGGCGGCAGTCGGTGTGCCCGGCGAAATCGTCGATGGCCTTGTCCGAATGGCCCATCAGCACCCGGTAGATCTCGAACTTGTAGACCAGGTGGTCGATCTTGGCCAGTTCCACGAAGCCGCGCAAGGCACTGGCGGCGATCGCGCCCTCGGTGCGTTTCGACAGATCGGCCGCGCCGAGGATGCTTTCGCTGGCCTTGCCGCCGACCTCGGCCAGTCTGCGGGACTGATCGGCCATCTCCGACATCTTGTCGGTGGTCTCCTTGGTGCCGGACTGGATCTGCTGCACCTCGTTGGTGATCTCCTCGGTGGCTTCCTGGGTGCGGCTGGAGAGGCCGCGCACCTCGTCGGCGACCACCGCGAAACCGCGCCCGTGTTCGCCGGCGCGGGCGGCTTCGATGGCGGCATTGAGGGCCAGCAGATTGGTCTGTTCCGAGATGCCCTTGATCAGCGTGACCACCTGATCGATGGCCGCCACGCGGTCGTTGAGCTGTTCGACATTGCTCACCGTCTGCTGAATGGTATCCACCACGCCATTGAGGCTGCTCACCAGTTGGCGGGTTCCCTGGTTGGCCTGGATCGATACATCGGCGGCTTCGATGGCGGTGTTCTTCTCCTGTTGCAGGAAGGTCGACAGCTTGGAAAAGGATTGCTGCATCTGCAGCAGGCTGGTGCCGAAGGCGTCGAAATTCTCGAACAGGCCGTCCTTCAGCCGGTTGCTCTGGCGCAGGCCGGCGATCTGCTGCTCGCAGTCCGCCAGTTGTTCATCGCGCTGGCGCAGCTGCTGTTGCAGCTGTTGAACCTGTTGCGCGAGTGTTTCGTTTTCCCTTTGTACAGCCTCCATCCGGTTCTTGTTCTTGAGAAAATCCAACATGTTACGGAGCCTTTTGTCTGTCATTCATGAAAGCAGGTAGCGTTATTAACCCGGCAGGCATCTCCATCGTGTTCAGCCCGCTCGCGCTTGTTCGCGGCAAGGCATCGGTGCGCCGCTGCAGTCATTCTGCAGCAAGTGCCGATAACGCCGTCCGCGAGCGAGCGCGTGCGGGCCTCGCTCTTTTGTTTCAACAGGTTAGGGGCTTCAAGAATGAACCGGCTCGGTGTTGCGGCGCTTGCCAAGGGAACGACCCTTGCCTGCGCACCGCGCCTTGATCCGGACCATTCTTGAAGCCCTGAACACGATGGAGATGCTTGCCGGGTTAATAGTGTAACGGCTTGCGCGGTAATTTCTTGAACTATTTTTTCATAGCCGGTAGGACGCAGGCATCATCGGCTCGGCCTGACCGATGGGGCAGGGTATAATGCCCGCCGCTAGAGTTCACGGAGGGCGCGATGCCTCCTTCTTTCCGTATCGGTCACGGCTTCGATGTACATGCCTTCTGCCCCGGCGACGCGCTGGTGTTGGGCGGTGTGCGGATCCCCTTCGATCGCGCCTTTGCCGCCCATTCCGATGGCGATGTGCTGATCCATGCGCTGGTCGATGCCCTGCTGGGGGCTCTTGCCGAAGGCGACATCGGGCAACTGTTTCCGGACAGTGATGAGCGGCACCGCAACCGCGACAGCCGCGAATTTCTGCGTGAGGCGGCGTCCCTGATGCGCCACCGGGGGTATCGGCTGGGCAATGCCGATGTCACGATCATCGCCCAGGCGCCGAAGATGGCGTCTCATCTGCCGGCGATGCGTGCCCACCTGGCCGAGGATCTGGCCTGTGAAACCGCCCGCATCAGCGTCAAGGCCACCACCACCGAGGGGCTGGGCTTCACCGGCCGTGGCGAGGGCATCGCGGTGCAGGCCGTGGTGCTGCTGGAGGTGTCCGGTGACTGAACCCCTGCAACGGCCGCTGGGTCCGGTGATGGTTGACCTCGAAGGTACCGAACTCGGCGATGAGGAGCGGCGCCGACTGCTGCATCCCCAGTGCGGAGGGGTCATCCTGTTCGCCCGCAACTATGCCTCGCCGCAGCAACTGAAGGCGCTGGTCGACGCCATCCACGGTCTGCGCCATCCGCGGCTGATCGTGGCGGTGGATCAGGAGGGCGGCCGCGTGCAGCGCTTCCGCGAAGGCTTTCAGGCGCTGCCGCCGCTGGGCAAGCTGGGCGACCTGTACGACCACAATGCCAGTGATGCCCTCGATCTGGCGGAGACCCTGGGTTGGCTGATGGCGGCCGAACTGCGACAGTACGGCGTCGACATCAGCTTTGCGCCGGTGCTGGATCTGGGACACCCCAACAGCAGCGTCATCGGAGACCGGGCCTTTCACCGCAGTCCCGACGCGATCGCCCGTCTGGGCAATGCCTGGATACGCGGCATGAGCCGCGCCGGCATGGAAGCGGTGGGCAAGCACTTTCCCGGTCATGGCTCGGTGCGCGGGGATTCGCACCACGAACTGCCCTTCGATCGCCGCAGCCTCGCGACCCTCGAACAGCATGATCTGGTGCCCTTCCGCCGCGTCATCCAGACCCATCTGGCCGGCATCATGATGGCCCATGTCATCTACGAACGGGTCGATCCGCTGCCCGCGGGGTATTCGAAGATCTGGATCGATCGCATCCTGCGCGGTCAACTGGGTTTCCAGGGCGCGGTATTCAGCGATGACCTCAGCATGAGCGGCGCGCACTCGGTGGGCGGTTATCCCGAGCGGGCGCGCGCCGCGCTGGATGCCGGTTGCGACATGCTGCTGGTATGCAACAATCCCGATGGCGCCGAAACGGTGCTGGAATCGCTGGGCGATTACCTCGACCCGGTGGCCCAGCTGCGTCTGGTGCGCATGCACGGCCGCCCCGGACGGTTGCCGGACGACCTGTTTCAGAGTGCGGAATGGCTTCGGGCCGTGCAGCGTCTGGAGGCATTCCGCACGGCGATCGAAGGCGCCGACAGCGCCGACCTGTTCGACCCAACCACGGAGAAGCTGCAATGAATGAAGTGCTCGCCTGGGCACAGAACATCCTGCCGCGCTGGCCCTGGGTCGGCTCGGTGTTCCTGGTGGTGCTGGCCACCGTGGTGGCCAATTTCATTGCCCGGCGGCTGCTGGTGCGGCTGGCGCGTCGCCTGGGGCAGACCCGGACCCACTGGGACGATGTGTTGATCGAGGCCGCGCGGCGGCCTCTGGGCTGGGCGATCTGGATCGTCGGCATCGGCTATGCCGCGGATGTGGTGCGCGATGCCACCGATGCCGCGCTGTTCGTCGGTGTCGATACCCTGCGCGAGATCGGGGTGCTGTTGATGCTGGTGTGGTTCGTGCTGCGCTTCATCCGCGGCGCGGAGCAGGAGATCATCGCCAGTGGCGGCGCCGGTGCGCTGGACCGCCATACCGCCGAGGCCATCGGCAAGCTGCTGCGGCTTTCCGTCATCATCACCGCGGTGCTGGTGGTCCTGCAGACGCTGGGCTACAGCATCACCGGGGTGCTGGCCTTCGGCGGCGTCGGCGGCATCGCCATCGGATTCGCCGCCAAGGATCTGCTGGCCAACTTCTTCGGCGCAATGATCATCTACCTCGACCGGCCGTTCCAGGTCGGTGACTGGATTCGCTCGCCGGACAAGCAGCTGGAGGGCACGGTGGAGAAGATCGGCTGGCGGGTGACGGTGATCCGCACCTTCGACAAGCGGCCGCTGTATGTGCCCAATGCGGTGTTCACCAGCATCATCGTCGAAAATCCGTCGCGCATGACCAACCGCCGCATCTACGAGACCATCGGCATCCGCTACGACGACATTTCGGTGATGGACGATATCGTCGAAGCGGTCAAGGCCATGCTGCGCGAGGACCCCGAAATCGATACCTCTCAAACAATGATCGTCAACTTCAACAAGTTCAGCGACAGTTCGGTGGATTTCTTCGTCTATACCTTCACCCACACCACCAACTGGGTGCATTTCCACGAGGTCAAGCAATCGGTGCTGCTCAAGATCGCCGATATCATCCGCGACCATGGCGCCGAGATTGCCTTCCCGACCACCACGGTGCTGCTGCAGCAGCTGGATGACGGCCCTGATGCCGCAGGAGCAGAAACATGAACATCGAACAGGCGCTGACACTGCACCGCGAATCGGCGGAGCGGATCTTCGATCAGGCCGAGGTCGATGCGGCCATTGCCGCCCTGGCCGCCCGCATCGCCCCGCGCTATGAAAACCGTTTTCCGGTAGTGCTGTGCGTCATGAACGGCGGTCTCTACATGACCGCGCAACTGATGCGCCACTGGGCCTTCCCGATGACCGTGGACTATGTGCACGCCACCCGCTATCGGCTCGCCACCCTGGGCCGGGACGTCTTGTGGAAGGCCTACCCGCAAACCCCGTTGAAGGACCGTTTCGTCATCATCGTCGACGACATTTTCGACCAGGGCTATACCCTCAAGGAAGTCCGCGCCTGGTGCCTGAAACAGGGCGCCAGCGGCTGCGAAAGCGTGTTTCTGATCCGCAAACAGCACCAGCGCCCCCGCGCCGATATCGAGGCCGACCATGTGGCCCTGCAATGCGACGACCGCTATGTGTACGGCTCGGGCATGGACTTCCACAGCCATTTTCGCAACCTCCCCGGCGTGTTTGCCTTGCCGCCGGAACTATCGGGACGCTGACATGAACGCAAAAACCGCCATCATCGGGGGCACCGGCCTCTATGCCATGCTGGGCAATTTCGAGACCACCGGACGCGAGATCGTCAACACGCCCTACGGTGAACCCTCGTCGCCGCTGGTGCATGTGGAAACGCCAAACGGCGAGGCGCTGTTCATCGCCCGCCACGGGTTCACCCACCGTCTGCCGCCGCACAGCATCAACTATCGCGCCAACATCTGGGCGCTGAAGAACGCCGGCGCCGGCCGCATACTCGCCGTCAACGCCGTCGGCTCGATGCGTGACGATTGTCCACCGGCCGCGCTGGCATTGCCGGAGCAACTGATCGACTACAGCTGGGGCCGCGCCCACAGCTTTTTCTGCGACGACCAGCAGCCGGTGGTCCATGTGGACTTCACCCGCCCTTACAGCGACGGCCTGCGAAAAACACTGGCCGAAGCAGGGGAAGCCTGCGGCATTTCCCTGATACAAGACGCTGTCTATGGCTGCACCCAAGGTCCACGGCTGGAAACGGCCGCCGAAATCCGCCGGCTGATGCGCGACGGCTGCGACCTGGTGGGCATGACCGGCATGCCCGAGGCCGCTCTGGCCCGCGAGCTGGAGATGGACTATGCCTCCATTGCCGTGGTCGCCAACTGGGCCGCCGGCTACCGCAGCGGCGAGATCACCATGGAGCAGATCCAGACCCATTTGCAGCAGGGCATGTCGCGAGTGGAAACGCTGCTGACCGAATTTCTGAACCGATAGAACGATACGATGTTGAACGCACTGATCTTCGATGTGGACGGCACCCTGGCCGACACCGAACGCGACGGCCACCGCGTGGCCTTCAATCTGGCCTTCGAGGAGGCGGGCCTCGACTGGCACTGGGACGAGGCCACCTACGGCGAATTGCTGGCCGTCACCGGCGGCAAGGAACGCATGAAGCACTTTCTGGAAACCCGTGAACGGCCGGAACGCCACGACCCGGACATCGATGAACGGATCCGCGCGCTGCACGCGCAAAAGACCCGACATTATGTGGAACTGATGCGTCAGTCACGGGTGCCGCTGCGCCCTGGCGTACAACGCCTGCTGCAGGAAGCCCGCGATGCCGGGCTGCGTCTTGCCATCGCCACCACCACCACGCCGGAGAATGTCACCGCCTTGCTCTCCAACACCCTTGGCCCTGACAGCCTCGACTGGTTCGAGGTGATCGGCGCTGGCGATATCGTGCCGAAGAAAAAGCCGGGGCCGGATATCTATGACCATGTTCTGCAGCGGATGAACCTGACATCGGATCAGTGTCTGGCCTTCGAGGATTCCCGCAACGGCATCCTCTCGGCGCAGGGCGCGGGCCTGAAGACGCTGATCACCTACAATGGCTACACCGCCGACGACGATTTCTCCGGCGCGGCGCTGGTCATCGATCATCTCGGCGATCCGGACAACCCGTCCAGGGAACTGCAGCGCCAGCACGGCCGTGATTTCGTCGATATCGATCTGCTGCGGGAGCTGCACGGGTGAGCCGCATCCCGCAGAATTTCTGCAGCGCCTGCGGCGAGCCGCTGGTGCACCGCGTGCCCGAGGGCGACAACCGCGAACGGGCGGTCTGCGACCATTGCGGCATCGTCCACTACCGCAACCCCAACAATGTCTGCGGCGCCATCCTCGAATGGGAAGGCCGGATCCTACTCTGCAAGCGCGCCATCGAACCGCGCCACGGCCTGTGGACCCTGCCCGCCGGCTTCATGGAGAACGGCGAAACCGTGGCCGAGGCCGCGGCCCGCGAATCGATGGAGGAGGCCAATGCCCGGACCCGCGATCTGAAGCTGTTCGGCGTGTTCAGCCTGCCGCACATCTCCCAGGTGTACATCATGTTCCGTGGCCAGCTGGCGTCGCCGGAGGTGGCACCGGGAATCGAAAGCCTGGAAACTGCGCTGGTCGAGCCGAAGGACATTCCCTGGCAGGAACTGGCCTTCCCGGTGGTGCGTCAGTCCCTCAAACTGCATCTGGAAAACCCCGAATTCGACGGCGTCCACAACGCCACCGCCATCCGCCACGAAGACGGTCGCATCGAGTGGCTGCCACGCTGATCCGGCACCCCTGACTGCGACCGATTGACGCGCGACAATCGGTCACTTCCTCGCTGCCTGCGCATCACTACACTGGCCCCGATTTCAAGCTGATTCGGAGTCTGAAGTGAAGAACCCCATCCTTCCGCTGAGCCTGGCGATGACCAGTCTGCTCAACCTGTCCCCTGTGTCGGCCGCCGATGTACCCGATGACGGCATCGAGACGATGGTGGTCACCGCCACCCGCGATGCGCAAAAGGCACTGGAGGTCGATGCCAGCATCGATGTCCATGGCGGCGAAGCGGTCGAACTCGACGATGCCGCGCTGCAGAAGGAATTGCTCAATGCCCTGTCCGGCGTACTGGTCACCCAGACCGGTTCTACCCTGGGGCACATGACGGCCATCCGCATGCCGATCAACACCGGACCCTATTATCTGTTTCTGCAGGACGGTATCCCGCTGCAGTCGTCCGGATTCTTCAACCATAATGGTCTGGCCTATGGCAATTTCACCACGGCCGGATCGGTGGAAGTGCTCAAGGGCGCGGGCACGGCGCTTTACGGATCCGACTCGGTGGCGGCGACCATCAACATCCGCAGTCGGGCTGAAGAGGGGCGTCGCATGCGCATCGAGGGAGGCAGCGACGGGTTCCGACGTCTCGATCTCGGTCTGGGGGCCGATTTCGATGCCAGCAGTCTGGGACTCAATCTGTCGGTTCAGCGCAACGACGGCTGGCGTGACCATACCGAAAGCGAACGCGAGGAAGCGGGTCTCGTCCACAGGGTTGATCTCGATTCGGGTGGGCAGGTGAAGACCGTGTTCACCGCCAACCGCACCGATGCGCAAATGGCCGGCAGTCTGATCGGGCTGGATGCCTTGGAGCAGGATCCGACCTCGGTGGGCGACATCCAGTCGGCGCTGGATTCGGGGCTGGAGATCAACCGCAAGTTCGACTTCGCGCGCCTGAGCAGCGAATGGACTGCCGATGTCGGTGATTCGGTTTCGGCCAGCGTCATCGGCTATCTGCGCAGCACACGCAACCGCTATATCGCCACCTGGCAGAAAAACCTGCCCCATAACGACAGCCAGCAGGACAGCTTCGGAATGCTGGCCAAGCTGAGGCTGGATCAGGACAGTCGGCGCTGGATCCTCGGTGCGGATGTGGAAATCACCCAGTCCTCCCTGGTCTATACCCAGCTGTTCGACTATACGCCTTCCGGCTGGGGATCCCCGGTCCCGGCCGGGGAGATCTACAACTACGATGTCGACTACCTGGCGCTGGCCCCCTACCTGCGTGTGGAACAGCAGATCGGGGATGACCTGACGCTGACCGCGGGCCTGCGATACGACCGTAACAGCTTCGATTACACGAACAATCTGGCAGACGGCCAGTATGCCGGTTCCAGTTATTCCCGTCCCGGCGACGATCTGGACCCGGACTTCGAGCACTGGAGTCCCAAGCTGAGTCTGGGCTGGCAGATCGACGAACGGCAGCGTCTGTATGCGCGTTATGCCAATGGTTTTCGCATTCCTCAGGCCAGCCGGCTGTATTCGCTGAAGACCGACAACATCGAATCGGATCTGGATCCGGAAGTGACCGACACGCTGGAAGTCGGCTACAAGCGCAGCGTGGATGGGTTCCACCTCGAACTGGCGCTGTACACGATGCGCATCGATGACAGCATTGTCCGCCGCGAAAACAGTAATGGCGATCGCTACTATGTCAATGGCGGCGAGACACGGCATCAGGGCATCGAGCTTACGGTGGGCAGGCAGTTGACGGATGAACTGGCGGTGCGACTGGCCGCCAGCCGATCGCGCCATGAATATGTCGATGACCCGGTCTACGGCGACAATGAGCAGGCTTCGGCACCCGAGAACCTGGCCAATCTCAGGCTGCTGTACCGCCCCGATTCACTGCCGGGGCTTACCTCGATGCTGGAATTCCAGCATGTAGGCGAATACTGGCTGGACGATGCCAACACCCGCAGCTATGACGGCTATACGGTTGCCAACCTGAAGGCCCTGTACCGGGTCAGCGAACGGTTAAAGATCAACATCAAGATCAACAATCTGCAGGATGAGATCTACGCCGAGCGTGCCACCTACAGCTACGGCAAGGAGAAATATACCCCTGGCGCGCCGCGCCAGGTCTTCATCGGCCTCGAGTACCGGCTGTGAGGCTCTATACCGTCGCCCGGATCCACCGCTATGCCGGGCTGGGTCTGGGCGGCATTCTGTTTCTGCTGGCGTTCACCGGATTTTTTCTCGATCACGAATCCTTCGATTTCCTGTCACGCTGGCGCATCGACCCGCGCCATCTGCCGGACGCGGTCATGGACAAGGCGCGTCAGGGCTTCGAGGCCTACAAGATCGATCCGGCCGATCCGGAACACCGGATTGCCGCTTCCTGGCAGGGGTTGTGGCTGAGTCGCGATGGCGGCCGCAGCTGGATGCTCGCGCTGGAACGGCCGGTGCTGAGGGTGGAGCCAAGGCGCAGCGGTCCTGATGAAGACTATTCCGAACTCTTTGCCGCCTCGACCGATGGCGTCTGGCGCAGCCAGGACGGTGGTGCGCACTGGCAGCGGCTGATGGCCACTGACGCAGCGGTCAATGACCTGTCCAGTTATCATCCCTGGCTGCTGGCGGTTGAAGACAAGCGCCATCTGTGGCGTATCGATACCCGTAGCGGACAGGCGGAGCGGCTTGCCGTCACCCCTGTCCCCCGTCATCTGCTGCCATCGCACATTACCCTGGGGCGGCTGATGCGTGACTTGCATTATGGCCGCGGACTCTTCAGTGGCGATCTCTCGCTATGGATCAACGACTTTTCGGCCCTGCTGCTGGTGTTTCTGTCGCTGAGTGGGTTGATCATCTATATGAAAACCCGCCGTATCAAAGGCGGGCAGTCCGATCAGCGGGGATCCCTGCTGCTCTGGCGGCGCTGGCATTCCAATGGCTGGGTATTGTTGGGCTTTGCGCCGGTGCTGTTGTTGTTCGTCAGTGGCGTGTTTCTCGATCATCCTCAGGGCTTGAGGGACATCATGAAACAGACCCATATTCCCTTGCGGTTCCTGCCCCCGGTCTACCGAGATCTGTCCACCGACATCTGGAGTATCGACTTTGACGGTGAACGCTACCGCATCGGCAACCGGCTCGGGGTGTTCGTATCCACGGACTTGCGGCAGTGGCAGCGCGAATCGGAAGGCTTTGCCTGGCGCATGACCCGTCTCGGCGACAAGCTGTTCGTCAGCGGCATGGGCAGCATGAACCGTCTGCACGACGGAGAGGAATGGTACATGCTGCCCGGTACGCCGCACATGCCGCGTGATGTGTACACTGCCGGGAAGGACTGGGGCCTGCTGACCCGCGATGCCCGTAATGAGCTGCCTCTGCCAGAACCGGATGCGGCCAGACTCTACGACCTGTTGCTGGCATTGCATGACGGCGAGTTTTTCCACCCGCTTTGGGTGTGGGTGAATGATATTTCGGTGCTTGCCGGGCTGGTACTGTTGTGGAGCGGCTGGATCAAATGGCGGCACCACCGCCGTCAACGCAGGCGTTACCGATAGCGCTTTCCCTTGTGTTGCAACCAGCCGTCAGGGTGTCGACCGGCGGGATCGTGGTGGGTCCAGTGCAGCACGCCGCCCCGGTCGTTCCATTCGTATTCGCCGTAGAACTCGATTCGATCCCCTGTTTGCAGATCGTCGATGCGCGGCGCCAGATCGATGTTGTGGGCGACCAGCAGGGTACCGCCAGACGGCAGCCGCAGGATGAATTTCTGGTGCCGGCTGCCCTCGTTGTCGTCGCGCAGCAGGCGGATCACGGTGCCACTGCCGCGCACCTGGACATCGCTCTGGCGCTCGCGGATGGCCTGTGCCAAGCGTTCCCTGCCGGCTTCGGGCTGGTGGACCGTCGGCGCCGGTTCGGGCCGGGCCGTTGCATCGGTGGGTCGCTGTTCCAGCCAGCCGAACACGGCGGCGACGACCAGAATCAGCAGGGTCGCGTATCTGCGGTAGTGTTTCATCGGGCTGTGCTCAGCGTCCGGTCGGTTCCACGAACGCGCGATAATAGCGTCTGGATCGCTCGCGTCCCAGTTCGAGTTGCGTGTGTGACATCTGCGGGCGCAGGCGCTGAAGGCAGCGCATGGCCTTGCGCGAGCCCTGGGCGGCTGCGATCTTGAGCCAGGCGTAGGCCTCCACCGGATCCCGTTCGACACCCAGTCCGCGGGCGTGCATCAATCCGGTCATGTACTGGGCGTCGCGAAATCCCTGGCGTGCGGAATGGGCGAACCAGGCGGCGGCCTGTTGGTAATCCCTCTGCTCCGGCGGCGCCTTGCGAAACATCTGCCCGAGTTCGAATTGCGTGATGCTGCTGCGCTGTTCGGCATGGATCATGGCATCTCCTCCCTGTGGTGATGCGCGCAGTATAGAATTGCCACCTTGCCGCCGGCTGTGAAGTGGGCAACACTCTGCGGCAGATGGAGGCCGTGATGGACGGATTTCAGATAGCACTCTCCGCGTTGTTGCTGGTGGCGGTACATGGCGCACCGATAATCGCACGCAAGCTGCTGGGCGCCTGCTGTGCGTGGCCGCTGGATTTCTCCTTGCGCCTGGCTGACGGTCAGCCCCTGCTCGGCCATTCCAAGACCTGGCGCGGAGTCGCCGCGGCCTTGCTCGCCGGGCTGCTGCTGGCGCCACTGACGGGGCTGACGCCCGGGGAAGGCCTGCAGTTTGCCGCCTGGGCCATGCTCGGCGACGCCGGTTCCAGCTTCATCAAGCGCCGTCTGGGGCTGGCGCCCAGCGCACGCTTCCGCGGACTGGATCAATGGCCGGAATCCCTGCTTCCGCTGTGGATGCTGCGCCAGCCGCTGGAGCTGGATGCCTTTGGTGTCCTGCTGGTCATAGCGCTGTTCACCCTGTTCGAATGGTGGGTCTCCCCTTGGCTGTATCGCCTGCATATTCGTAAACGGCCTTGGTAGAGACTGATTCTGCAACCGGAAGCACAATCTGATTGCCTGAGTGCTGTTGTCCGCCTATAGTGCGCCGGTACACAGCGCTCAGAACACAATGAATAACAAGAATAAAAATCTGACATTGGTCGCTGCCGATGACCACCGCCTGTTCCTGCAGGGGTTGACGGGCCTGTTGTCCACACTGAATGGTGTGCGGCTGGCCGCCGTATGTGGCGATGGTGATGCCCTGTTGCGTCTGGTGCTCCACCACCGTCCGGATCTGGTGCTGCTGGACATTTCGATGCCGGGGCCCCCTGCCGAAGAAACGCTGCAGCGGATCGCGGCGGGTTCGCCGCGGACCCGCGTGGTGGTTCTGACCATGCACCTCGACAACGGTCTGTCTCGGCGCCTGTTTGAACTCGGTCTCTGGGCCTATGTGTCCAAGAGCGATGCCTTCGAAGAACTGTCCGGCGCCATCGAAGCCGTCCGCAAGGGACTGCGCTATGTATCTCCGGCGCTGCAGGCCCAGGCCAGGATTGAAGCCGGTCAGGACGCCAGATTGGGTAAAACGGCTGCGGTGTCCCTGAGCGGACGGGAGCTGGCGGTGCTGGAGTGGGCCGCCCGGGGGGAGACCCACCAGTCAATTGCCGATGCCTTGTGCATCACCGAGCGCACGGTGCGCTTCCACCTCGGAAAGTGCTGTGAAAAACTCGGTGCCAAAAGCAAGGCTCATGCCATAGCACTGGCCACGCAACGCCGACTGATCAGGGTGGACTGATCAGCGCCCCAAAGGCATGTGTACGGTGATCCGAGTCCCTTCCCCTGGGTGTGTGTCGATAGCGAACTGACCGCCCATCATCGCCGCGCGTTCGCGCAGACTTACCAGCCCGAGCCCCTGACTCTTCCTGTTCGTGCCCTGCTGAATACGGCCAAAACCCTGGCCATCGTCGTGTATTCGAAACTCCGCCTGGCTGCCCTCCTGTTTCAACGACACTGTAATGTGCCGGGCCTTGCCGTGGCGGATGGCGTTGTGCACGGCCTCCTGGAAGATCCGGAACAAGTGCAGTTCGGTTTCGCGGTCCAGTGTGCCGGCCGGGTCGACCTCCAGGGTGATGCACAGGCCGGGGTGCAAGGACTCAAGATGGGACGCTTCATCACGGAGTGCCGCATGCAGGCCGCGTTGATCCAGTTGCAGGGGATGCAGCCCGCCCAGGATCCGCCGAAAGTCGACGATGGCCTGATCGAGTTCATCGCGAATGGTGCTCAGTTGCCTGCTCGGTGTGGACTGGAGTGCCAGTTGGGTGCGCAACTTGATAGCGGAAAGACTCTGGCCGATACCGTCATGCAATTCACGTGAGAGCTTGGCATGGATTGCATCGGCCATGCCCACCACGCGGCGGGACAGCGCACGGTAATCGGTCTGCATCTGCTGCAGACGAAGGATATAGGCATAGAGCAGCGCATAACGGTAGAACAGGCTGCCGATCTGAATGTTGCGATGGCCGAAGTAGACTTCCGGCAACCATTGGGTGCGGATCGAAAGAATGTAAACCACGATCGCCAGCAGCTGAGGCCAAGCGGCGACTCTTTTCTGACGCACGCCTGAAACGGCGCAGGCCACAGCGTAAGCGAATGAAGCCAGAGCAATGCCGTTGAACAGGTACCAGGCCGCGGTCTTCAATCCATTGTCCGGCCATGGCAGCAACAGCGTCAGGCTGCTGATACCCCAGATCAAGGCCAGAGTGCGCAGCAGGGTGCGGGGAATGTTCCGGTGCTGCGCATGGAAATACAACGCGATGGATGGTGGGACGCCCAGCATGGCGACTGCCATCAGAAAGTTGGCGTGTATGTTCAGACCGGTCAGGTAAAACACATCATGTCCGGAAGCCCCAAGCAGCATCAGCAGACTGGTGATCAGCAACCATTTGAACTCCGGGAATATCTGTTGACTGCGGCGCAACAAGAGAAGAATCAGCAGCACATCGACGATCCCAAGGGTTATGAACACGCTGTCCAGGATACTTCCGGTCAATTGGGTTTGCCGCTGTTTGGCGCTCAGGTCATCCAGAGGATCGATGCGGATATCTCCATCAATGATTCCGGCACCCCCGGGAAACAGTGCTCCCCAGGTCGGACCGAAGCCGGTGACGGTACGTATCAGCAACTCATTGTTTCGAGCGCGCAGCAGGCCGGGGGGAATCGGGTAGACGCGTTGTGCGGCCTGAGGGTTGGTGGCACTGAATTCCCAGGGAGCCTCGAAACGCCCTTCCGCGCCAATGCGTACACCATTGAGACGTGTGTCATCGGCATGGCGAAGCTGTTCAATGAGCAAGGCCTGAGGCGTCCTGTCGCCAGCGACAGAATCACGGTCGAAACGAAGCCGATACCAGCCGCTGATGGACTGTCCGTGTTGCTGGTTGAGCATTCCGGGAACGGCCACATCATGCCAGCCCGGACTGTCACCGGGTGGAGGTTGTTTGCTGCCTGAGTTGTTTTCATGGAATTGCCAGCTGCCGGAGAGCCGTTGAGCCTCTGCAACCGGAACAGTCGTGGCCATCGTGCACACCAAAAAAAGCAGCAATGTCTGGATGGCGGGGTGGGGCATGATGTGCATAGGGTAAAGCCTCAAGCAAGCGCGATCCAGCCGTCGCTGCAGGTTGCGGGTTGCGGGCGAACTGTGTCCCGGTTCACGCTGCCGTCAAAGACTGTCGGAACCGACAGTTGTTGCTGTCGGCGCATCTACTAGCTTCAGCTATGGAAGTGCATAAAGCATGTCTTTTCACCAATCAGGTAACATAACAATGAAAAAAATCATCATGACAAGCGCCGTGTTTTCGCTTGTGGCCGCGCTCTCGGCCTGTGGCGGCAACAAGGACAAGGTTGACGAGGATATCTCCTCCAGGATTCATATCAGCGTGGCCGATGCCACGGCAGGCTGGGTGAATGGCAATATCGAATTGTCGTTCCGGGGCGCGTCCGTTCTGGATGCCAATCAGCAACCGGTCAGTGAACTGATCGTAGCGGGGAACGAAGCGGCTGATATCACCATTACTGCGGAGTATCCGGCGTCCGGTGATGGCTCACTGTCGATTCTGGCGCGTGCCGAGGGCTATCTGGACGGTGGAAAATCCCTGATACTCCCCTCCAGGGGTGGTGAGCAGAGCGTGTCCCTGCGGTTGACCCAAGATCGCCCCGGATCGGTAGCCGACGGTGTTTTCTCGACCCATCTGGACATCAGTGACAGCGTCGATTCAACGGGTACGGTGACTCAGGACATCGAGCTGTTGAGCCGCGAAAGCCCAACCGCCCCGGCACTCAAGGTCACCATTCCTGCGGGCACCCAACTTCTCGACGAGGACGGGAACCCGGTCGTTGGCGGTGTGCTCAAGCTCACCAGTTTCGATCCCAGCAAACCGCGTGCCCTGCTTGCTTATCCCGGTGGGATGAACGTTCTGGCCAATGTTGATGGTTTCACCGGGATCGATGGCAGCCCGGCTACCGGCCAGCAACAGATCAATTTCAAGACGGCCGGGTTTGCTTCGATCGTCATTGAGGGGAATGACGGCCGGCGGGTGAAGCAGTTCAGTCAGGACATCGAAATTGCCATGCAGTTTGCCATCGGCACGACCGATGCCGACGGCAATGTGGTGCAGGTAGGTGATGCGGTGCCAATATGGAGTTTCGATGAAACCACCGGTGAATGGAGTTTCGAGGAGGACGGCACGGCAGCCGATCTCGACAGCAGCGATGGCCTGCTCGATGTGGTGTACAACACCAATCACCTGACCGCATGGAACCTGGACTGGCATTACGGTGAAGTGTGTACCGCCAATATCAATGTCATCGACAGTCTGGGTATCAACCAGCTCAGCCAGGTACACCACCTGATTGTGTCGATCGATACCTCTCCCGCCTTGTACCGCTACCTGTTGAACAACAATCCATCCAATGGTGATTTCCTGCTCTACAACACCCCGCTGGGTTATTCCGCGACGGTCACGGCCTATGATGCCAATGGCGTGGAACTGGGCAGCCTGACTTCCCCGGATCTCTGTGGCGGCAACGCCGGGCCGGGTGGATGGAGCAATGACATCAATAACGAAGTGGATCTGGTCATCGATGTCAATGCGCCTCCGGTCGATGTCAGCCTGACCGTTTCATGCCCCATCTCTGGCGTCAATGTGCCCGGCTCTAACAGCAGCCCGGCCCCTCTGCCGGTAGTACTCTCGCCGACCAATGGCGGCAGCAGCATCACCTTGCCCAATGGCAGTGGCCCCGTGGGCGCCGGTGATTACAGCCTGTCCGGCATTCCCGGTGGCAGTAGCCTGGTCAATGCCATCGACTGGGGTAACAGCGGCAATCCGGCCAACAACCTGATCACCATCAGCGGCAATGGCTACGGACAGGATTTCGTGCTCAGTAATGCCTTCTGCTCACCCACGGCCGGAAACATCGACAGTGCCGCCTGCGATGCCGTCACCACGGGCCAATACAGCACTGCCGCGCCATTCGATGTGGCCGAAGACAGCGAGGGCAACCTGTATATATCCACGGGCGCCGCGTCCGGCATCCTGAAGAAGGATACCAGTGGCAATATCACCACGCTCATCAGCCCGGGCAACAGCAACTACAGCAACTACCCCAGCGCCAATCCGACGGCCAGCAACGATGAAGCCAGTGAGGTGACCGCGGCGAATGCCCTGGGGCTGGATATCTACTCCACGCCCAATGGCGACATCCTGCTCTACGCGGACCGCTGGGGCAACTGCATCAATGCGGTCAACCTGGGTACTGGTACGGTCGCAACCGTGGTCGGAAAATGTCAGCAACAGGGCGGTTTCACCTACAGCACCGATGTCAACAACCGGGTCACGGCCACCGATGGCCGTATCTGGCAGCCCACGGATGTGGCGGCCGATCCGGTGCACCAGGTGCTGTACCTGACGGTGGCCGGGCGGGTGCTGATGGTCAGTGCCGACAACGACTTGTGGAGTGTTGCCGGCAGCGGCGCATGGACGGCCACAACCGACATCACCACGCCCGTCGATGCCCTGACGAACCCCATCCGACCCTACATGCTCGATGTCGACCCGCAGGGTCGCCCGGTATTCACGGAACCCTTCTCCCACCGTGTGTTGCGGGTTGACGGCATCACCCTTACCGGACTGGATCCTCTGGCTGCGCCAGTGACTCTGAGTGCGCTGGCCGGCAGCTATGCCCAGGCCGGGTTTGGCGGTGACGGTTCAACGGCAAATGGGGCGATGCTCAACAGCCCGCGGGATATCGAGATCGACAGCCAGGGCAACATCCTCGTTGCCGATCACTTCAATAACCGCGTGCGCCGCATCGATGCATCCACCGGGGTGATCGATACCGTGGCGGGTACCGGTGGCACCGGATCGGATACCGTCAACGGATGTGGCATGGCGACCCAGACCGATATCCGGGGGCCCAACGGTCTGTGGTTCCAACCCAATGCCGACTTCTATCTGACTCAGGGCGGCTCGGCCGCGCAGAGGATGGTACGGCATGTGACCTACTGATGATGTCCTGAAACGGATCATCATCCATGAAGCGGCCCGGGCGGAAGTGTTTCCGTCCGGGCTTTTTTGTCGATGAAAGGAAAAGGCAGAAATCGTTGTCTGGGACTCAGCCACCGGTCAGCGCAGCGATGGACTGAAGGCGTTCGATGATCTTCCGGTGAAGGCCGTCGATATCCTCCAGCACGATGCCGTGGCGGTTGCTGTCAATGAGGATTTTTTCCTTCAGGGGCGCCTCGATGTGGTCGCAGAGGATGTCCACGCTTTCGGCCTTGACCACCGGGTCCTGACTGGCCTGGAAACAGATGGCCGGGCAGTGGAAGCGGGCCGGTTGGTCGAGAAAGGTTTCGATCAGTTTCTGCAGTTGATAGACCGCGCGGATCGGAATGTGGGCATAGTTGATGTCCGGGTGCTCGGGCTGGTTGTCGCGAAACGGGGCGATGCCTCCGCTGCCGAGCAGGCGGGCGATGCGGTTGGCCTGGTGAAGCAGCGGCACCCAGCGGGTGTTGCGTTCGCGAAACAACACCGGGGCACTGATGCTGACGACCGAGGCCACCGGCAGGTCGGGCTGTTGCTGCACGCAGCGCAAGGCCATCAGCCCGCCGGCGGAAAACCCCAGCAGATGGACGCGGCTGCAAAAGGGTTGAAGCAGGCGGAAGCCGGTGATGACCGAATCGATCCATTCCGGCCAGTTGCGGTCACGCAGATCCCAGGGCGAGGTGCCGTGACCCTTGACGCGCACGCCGATGACATTGAATCCGGAAGCGTGCAGCCGATCGCCGAGTGGACGCATCTCCGCCGGAGATGCCAGCAGGCCGTGGACCAGTACCACGCCGGGCGCGGGCTCCCTGTGCAACAGGCGGAACCAGTTGGCGTCGGCGGTGGCGGTCTGGGCCGCGTTGATGTCCCGGTAGCGGGGCTTGTCGTAACGCCGGCGGTCGAATTCCAGGCTGCGCCGCTCATCGTCATAGGCCAGATCGGCCCAGTCGCGCGGGGTCAGGGTGTCGGCTTCCGCAGGGATGCGTTGCAGAAGCCGGCCGATGCCGGCCAGCGGAGCGATTTCATTGGCATAGACCGTGATCGGGTTTTCGCTGCGGATGGCGTCGAAGTCGAAGTCCTCGCCGAGCTTGTCGAGCAATCGGTATTGCGTTTCTTCGATACGGATCAGTCCCAGCCGTTCGGATTGTTCGAGGAATTGTCGCAGCCGGTGGCTGTCGCCCTGCGGCAGGCGCGCGTATTCTTCGGGGTCGAGCAGGCTCACATGCAGGTGGTAGCGGGGCTCCGCCTGCAGGCGCTTGATGGCCAGGTAGAGCCAGCGGTGGAAGCCCTCCGCGGGCAGGATGCGCTGGCCCGATTGCAGGCCGTCAAGCAGCAGCCGCGAGGCGATATGGCTGAGGTTGACGGTAACGGCCTGGTACATGCGTTTCATGTAATCGTCTCTCACGGTATTGGATTTGGCGCGCATGCCCAGCGCGTGGATGCGTCCACTCCAGTGGCGGCTGCGGGTGTCCAGTGTGAACAGCTCATCGAGGCTGTCGAAGCAGTGCACCACATTGGGCAGCAGTTGTTTTTCCCACCAGTGCCAGTAGCGGCCCATTTCCAGCGGTTCGGCGAAGCGGATGTCCATGTCGGTGTCGCGCAACAGCAGGTTGCCCTCGATCAGCAGTTCCTCGGCAAAGCGGCGGTCGATGCGCTTGTTGAACAGGCGTGCCGCCTGGTAGAGCAGATTGTCGCGCACCCGCAGCGGGTAGAAGGTGATGTGGGCTGGCACGATCAGGGTCGGCTTGAGGGCGCGGGCGAGCAGGGTTTCGCGGTCCTCGAAGCCCAGCTGAGCGGTCCAGCGGTCGATGTTCTCGATCCGGCCCCGGGAATAGTCGCGCAGCAGGGCGGTCTTGAAGGCGTCCAGCGCCAGCGCGATCACCGCCGCGCCGCGGTGCTGCTTGCGCCGTTCCATCGCGGTGCGTGAATAGATGCTGAATCGGCCCTGGTCGTCGAGCACCCGCTTGTCCTTGACCATGCCGCCCTCCGGGAACACCACCAGCTTGCGGCCGTGCAGGATCTCACGCGCCAGAAAGGGGAACAGGCCGGGCAGGGTGTTGGGCACCACGCCCAGCGAACGCAGAAAGGCGCCGAAGCGCTCGTCGTCAAAGAATTCGGGCGCGGCGATGGAACGGCAATAGACACCGGCCTGCTCGTACATCAGGTATTGCGGAATAAAGGTTTCGAAGCGGGCGAAATGATTGAACAGAAAGATGTCGCCGCGGCGGATCAGATGCGCGGTCTCGGTGGCACTGTCGTTGTGCAGGCGCATCTCCAGCTTCAGCAGGCGGCGGGTCACGCGGAAGGCCCGTGCCACCCAGTCGTAAGCACTGGTGATGCGGTAGGCTTCACCGCCTGGATCGGTGGATGCGTCTGCCGGTTTCATACGGGCTCCCTGCAAGGCCAGCCCGAGCTTCTATACTCGGGGTTCAGACTCTGCTTCAAACTGCCGATAGTATACCCATTCGACCGACTGCCCCGCCGATGATTGCCCGTTTTCCGCGTTTTTTGCTCATGATGCTGTTGCTGCTTGCCGGCTCCCTGGCGTCGGCGGCCGATGACATCCGCATCCTCATCGATGTATCGGGCAGCATGGTCAAGACCGACCCGCAGAACCTGCGTCAACCGGCCTTGCGCATGTTGACCGGGTTGATCCCGGCCGGATCGAAGGCCGGCGTCTGGACCTTTGGCCGATATGTCAACGAGGAGGTCAAGTGGGGCCGGGTCGATGCCAACTGGCGCCGCCGAGCCGATGCCGGCGCGGCGAACATCCATTCCCGTGGCCTGTACACCAACATCGAGGGCGCCATCAAGCGTGCGCTCAAAGGCTGGAGCGGGCCGGATGGCAAGACCCGCCGCACGCTGGTGCTGCTCACCGACGGCAAGGTGGACATCTCCAAGAACCCCGACAAGAACGCCGCCTCGCGCGAGCGGGTGATGCTGGAGCAGGCGGATCGGCTGGAGGCGCTGGGTGTCAAGGTCTACGCGGTGGCCCTGTCGAAGAATGCCGATGAAGTCTTGCTCAGGCGTCTGGCTCTGAAGACCGGTGGCGCCTTCGAGGTGGCCGAAAGCGCCGACCAGTTGCAGCGGGTGTTCCTGCGCATGTTCGAGCGCGCCACCGCGCCGGACACGGTGGCCATCGAGGGCAATGCCTTCAAGATCGACGGCAGCGTGAGGGAAATGACCCTGCTGGTGTTCCGCAAGAGTGACCGGCCGACCGTACTGTTCGACCCCGACGGCAAGCCCCACAGCGAGCAAAAGCCAGGCCAGGGCGTGCACTGGCGGCGCGACATGGGTTATGACCTGATCACCGTGCGCAAGCCCAAGGCCGGCCAGTGGCGTCTGGACGCCGACACCGACCCGGACAACCGGGTCATGGTGGTCACCGATCTCAAGCTCAAGGTGAGGGAACTCCCTGCCTTCGTCATGCCCGACCGCAATATCGATCTTCATGTCGAGTTGCACAACAAGGGCAGGAAGATCGCGCGCAATAGTTTCCTCAAGTTCGTCGATTTCAGTCTGCAGCACAGCATCGACGGGCAGACGGAAGCGGTACCGCTCCGGCGCAAGAAATCACGCGACATCAAGGACAAGGGCATCTACCTGGCGCGCATAGAGGCACCGCTGCAGGAAGGCCGGCACGAACTGGTCGTCAGCGCCGATGCCCGCACCTTCAGCCGCAGCCGGCGTATCAGCGTCGAGGTGGCCTGGCCGCTCGAGGTCGATATCGAAAAAACCGCCCGCACCGGCGTTTTCAAGCTGTGGATCAAGCCGCGCGCCGAGATGATTGAACCGTCCAGCCTGCAACTGACGGCCGAGCTGGAAACACCGGATGCAACACGAGCGCCGGTCGAGCTGAAGCCGATGAACGGCCAGTGGCTGGGTGAGTTGCGTGCCGACGGCGCCGATGGCCTGCACCGGCTGTGGATCGGCATGAAGGCGAACGACCTCGAAGGCCGGCCAGTGGCTGTCACGCTGGAGCCCTATCCGTTGCTCGGTGTGCGTGCCGAAGAGGAGGTTGACAACCCGGCCCCGGCGGAAGCAGCCGCTGAGGTTGCCGAACCTGCGCCCGCGGAAGCGGCGTCGGATCCGGAACCGGAGCCCGCCGATCCGGCGGAAACAGCGGAAGCACCCATCACTCCACCGGACAACAGCCTGTTGTATATCGCCATAGCCTCCTTCAATCTGTTGCTGCTGGCGGGCGGCGCGGGCCTGTGGTGGTGGCTGCGGGCGCGCAAGCGCGAGAAAATCCAGCTTCTGGACGAAGACGACGATGACCCGGAGGTCGCGATCGATGACTGAACTCCCCACCTGGCTGCTGATCGTACTGGTCGAATCGCTGGTGCTGCTGTTGCTGGCGCTGGTGGTGATGCTCATCATCGCCATACGCCGCGGTCGCCGCACCCGCCGGGCCATCGACAGCCTGGTCAAGCAGATCCGGAAGCAGTCGAAGCTGAGGCTCGAGGAAACCGGCTCCTTTCTGGAAGAAAAATACCGTTTCGAGGGAGAAGAGTTGCAGCAGGCCGTGGAACAGGTCGACAAGGCGGAAAAGCTGTTCTTTCAGCGCGTCATCAACCTCTACCTCAAGCGCGACTGCGACAGACTGCACAGCCTCGATGCCTGGGTGGCGGAGCTGATCGATGTGTACAAGTCCCTGTCGCCGATCATGCCCGCACCGGGGGAGGGCACTGTCGATGAGGCCACGCAGCAGAAGCTGGCCGAACTGGAATCCCGCAAGCAGGTGTTGGAAGAAGAACTGAAAATCACCAAGGCGACCATGGGCAGCATGATCGCGGAGTTCGGCAACATGTTTGGTGGTGGCCACGACAGCCAGATCGACCGCTCGGAAGTGGTGGAAAAGGTGGTCCATGACGAAACGATCGACACAGAAAAAGTGGCCGAGATTCTCGAAAGTGATTCCGGGGTCGCGGACCAAAGCGATGAACCGATGCCGGCTGCCGAAGAACCGGTGCCGACGGAAACGGAAGACGAGGTGCTGCCGGAGCCGGATTCTGAGCCGCCGCCCGCACCCGAAGCGTTGTCGGGAAGCGACGACCTGGCCATCGAGGCCGATGACGAGATCGACGAACTGCTGGACGGCATCGACCTGTCCGATGGCGAGGAACTGGAGGCGCCGAAATGAAGCCGCGTATCTGGCTGTTGGTGGTGGCGCTGTTTCCGTTGCCGCTCGCCGCCGCGGAGGTGGATCTGGACGCCTTGCTGGAACGCAGTTGGCGGGTCGATCATTTTCGCGGTTTCGAGACGCTGTTGATCGGCTACCGCAAGCGTCCCGACATGGTGCTGCTCAGCAGGGGGCCGCGTTCAAACACCCGTATCGACACCGAGCGGCTGATCCTGCTCAGGCCCAAAAAGCCGAAGCTGGAAGCGCAGGATCTGGTGCTGTTCAAGTCCGGCAAGCTGCGCGGCACCGGCATCCTGGTCGATGACTACGGCCCCGGAAAGCCGATGCAGATCCGCATGTGGCTGCCGGCCCTGCGCAAGGTGCGGCGTTTTTCGGAGCCGGATCCGGACGACATCTGGGGCGGCTCTCACCTGACCTATGGCGACCTCTACCTGCGCCGCCCCGGCGATGAAACCCACCGCCGCGTCGAGGCCGGCGAATACCCATCCTGCCTCGAGGATGCGGCAGCCATCGGCCGCTGGGCGAACCCGCGCCTGAACACAGTGCTCGAAGCCTGGTGCGGACTCGAGGGCCGCCCGCTGATCTGGGTGGAAAGCCGGCCGCGCAGGCCGGGCCCGCACTACGACCGCCGCCTGCGGCTGATCGATGCGGAAACCGGGGCCGAATACCAGTCCGAATACTTCATGGGTGACCGCCTCGTCAAGCGGCTGCAAAAAAACTGGCAAGCACTGATCGAGGGGCAACCGGAATCACAGGTCTATACCTTCTGGAGCGTGCGCCTGTTCGGCGATGACGGCGCGGTGGAAGCCGAATCCCTGGCCTGGGTGCCGCTGGACGCCTATGAGGCGAACCGCAGGCTCCCGGATTCGATGTGGAGCGAGAAAACCCTGCGCCGCATCAGGCGCTGAAATACTCCGGCTCGTTACCGGCCTTCCATTTGATGTTGCAGCCCAGGCTCGGCAACTGCTCCTGCGGTGCCGGCGCGCCGGCCAGCAATGCATCGGCCGCCGCGCGCAGATCGGCGCCGGTCACCGGCGCGTCGTTGCGCGGACGCGCGTCATCGAACTGGCCGCGGTAATAGAGCCGGTGACCGGCATCGAACAGGAAGAAATCCGGCGTGCAGGCCGCCTGATAGGCCTGGGCCACGGATTGGGATTCATCGAAGAGGTACGGGAAGTCGAAACCGTACTCGCGGGCCAGTTCGACCATCTTCTCCGGGCTGTCGTCGGGGTAGTTGGCGACATCGTTGGCGTTGATCATCACGATCTTCAGGCCGCGCTGCCCATACTCCCGGGCGAACTCCGTGAACGCGCGCAGGATGTGCAGCACATAGGGGCAATGATTGCAGGCGAACACCACCAGCAGCGGCTGGCCCTCGAAGTCCGACAGCGACACCGTCTTGCCGGTGATCGGCGAAGGCAGGGAAAACTCCGGCGCCGGAGTGCCGAGTTCGAGCATGGTGGAAGGGGTGCGTGCCATCGGGAATCCTCATGTGGGTTCAGAGAGGCGACATCATAGCGCCGAAGGCGGCGGGAATCACCCTGCAGGTCAGACTGTTGCACAATCCATGTTGTGAATATCCAGAAACAGTTATCCACCCCAAATGTGCTGAAAGTGCCTCAGCTCTACCACAGCCCGGCTGCAAATGTTGATCTCAAATACCAGTGGTTGTCACTGCCATAACACATCGAATCCCTCAGCTTCACATCATAATCGGCGAAATGCCTTGATTTTCTTGTTTTGCATCTGGATTTTGTTCTCAAGAGTGAATTCCCGTGTCTTAGATTTTGTGACCGGTTCTAGTTTTTGAGAAATCGGTAGTGCAGGTACACTAGAGGCGTGCAATCCGCGCGGACACATGGAGACGAACTATGGGATCAGAGGTTGGGGCCGGCGCTGGCCTGGTGATGATAGTATTGGTTGGCTTGCTAGCTCTTGCGGCGCTGCTGCTACCAATTTTTGTTGTCGGCATTTATCAGCATCTGGGGCGCATCCGCAAACTGCAGTCGGCGCAGCTTGAGGTGCTTGAGTCGATGGATCGGTCGCTGACTCGGCTTAGTCAAGAGGTAGCGGAAACGGAGCTGCCTGAGTTTCGTGCACCGCCGAACTAGAGTAACAGGCGGGCCTCGCGTACCACGCAGACTATATCGGTGTCATTGGTTACAGGTAGCACCGGATAGCGGTCGTTGTCCGGTGTCGGGTAGGCGGTGCAGCCATCGAGGCTTAACGGTTTGCAGGTGGCCTCGCCGTGGCTGTTGGTGCGGGCGATCACTATTTGGCCGTGGGCGGGCGCCGCGTCCGGATCCACAATTACAATGACCCCGTCGGTGATAGTGGGGCTCATGCTGTCGCCGTGCACGCTCAGCGGAATTCGCCCCAGGAGTCGCGCTTGCGCCAGCGGATGCGGGTGACGAGGATCCCGATGAAGAAGGCGAGCAGGGAGACGCCGGCGCCGCGCACGAACCAGTCCATGGCGGTGCTGTCCTTGTAGGCGCGGTTTTCTTCTTCCAGCAGTTGCTTTTCCGATTCCAGGCGGGTGATGCGCTGTTGCAGGGTGCGGTTCTGTTCGATGACCTGCACGGTGTCACGGGTGGCGTTCTTGAGGTTGTCCAGTTCGGTCTGGGTGGCTTGCAGTTCGCGCTTGAGCTGGCCGATGGTCTGGTTGTCGGACTGCAGGTTGTCCTTGTATTGCTTCAGTTCTTCGCGCAGCTGGGCAATGGTCTTTTTCAGTTGCTCGCTCTTTTTCTGCAGGGCGGCCAGGCGCTGGCGGGCCGAGGGCAGGTTGTCGAGGTAGCGGGTCAGCACATAGCCCTGTTTGCCGTCGGCGGTCTGCACCAGGGTGTATTTGCTTTCGGGGTCGTCTTCGATGACGGTAACCGGCTGCCCGGATTTGAGCATCTTGAGGATGCTATTGGAGGTGCTGGCGCCGCTGCGCAGGGTGATCTCGAACTGGTCGGTGACATAGCGGGTCTCGGCCAGCAGGGGCTGGGACAGGGTCATCAGCAGGAGGGGCAACAGAAGGCGTTTGAAGGTCATGTTCGGAATGAAAGCGGTGACGGGTTGAACAAAATGACGGATAGGGTACCACCCCCTGACGGATTTTGCCGCCGCGTAACGACAGGGGGCAGGATCTTCCCGGCGGGCGATTGGAACAGAGGCCGGATGAACCGGGGATGAATGGCCGGGAGCTACTCGCTGCCAGAGGCAGACGCAGCCGGTTTGACGGCTGCGGCCGGCTGATAGGGGGTGATCAGCACCAGCAGGCCGTATTCGGGGTGGTCGAGGTAGTGCAGGCGTTTGCTGCGCATGCGGCGCTTTTCCTTCAGCGGGTAGTTGATCAGCAGTTTCCGCCCGGAGCTGTCGATGGGAGGTACTCGCTGGCCATTCCGGGTCTGGGCGATCTGTTCCGGCTTGGCCGGTTCGCGCAGCACCAGGTTGGCCTCGGTGTGCAGGTAGCGCGACAGGCTGACGCGCAGCCAGCCTTCCAGTTCGTACAAGCCGCGCCGGGTTTCGCCGGCTGCATCGGCGTTCATGGCTTCGTCGATGGATTCATAACTGTTGTCGTAGAAACGGCCGCCACGCACGCGGATCGCGCGGGTGTCGTCGGCGGCGAGGCCGGGCTGGCGCCATCCGAAATGTTTCAGTACACGGTAGCGGCGCGAGGCATCGAGGCGCTGGCGTTCGGCCTTGAGCCGCAGTTGGGCATCGGTGAGCGGTTTGAATCCATCTCTGGCGGCGCGGGCCGCGCTGTCGGGGTTGGAGAAATCGATGCTGCGGGCCGGGAGCTCGGGGGAAGCGGTGGGCAATACCGTTTCGCGGCCGCGCGGCACGGATTCGTTGCGGAAGAGGATGACTTCCACATCGTAGATGCGTTCCGGTTTGGCCTGATTGCTGATGTCGGACTGGCCGGGCAACGGGGTGAAGGGCAGGGTCAGCAGGAGCAGCAGCGCGAGGGTACGGGGCATGGCGGGGTTCAGTCCTTGGCGGTGAGGTGGGCGAGCAGCCGGCGCAGCTGTTCGAAACGGGTTTCCAGGTCTTCTTCGAGGTGGTGGACGGTGAGGGTCTGACGGCCGTCGAACTGGTAATCCTGCGGGCGCGTCTGTATCAGCTGGATGATCCTCATGGGGTCGATGTTGGGCTTTTCGATGAAAACCATTTTGCCTGATCCGGGCCCGAAATCAATCTTCTGCAGGCCGATGTCGCGGGTGACGAGTTTGATCTCGCTGATTGCGAACAGGTTGTTCAACGGTTCGGGCAGCAGCCCGAAGCGGTCGATCATTTCCATTTTCAGTTCGCGCAGCGCGTCTTCGCTTTGGGCGTTGGCGATGCGCTTGTACTCGATCAGACGGTGGTGGACATCGGGGATGTAGTCGGCCGGAATCAGCGCCGGCGCATGGAAGTCGATCTCCGAGGCACGCATCAGCGGCTGGTCGAAATCCAGTTCGCGGCCTTCCTTCAGCGAGCCCACCGCCCGCTCCAGCAACTCGGAGTAGAGGGTGAAGCCGATCTCGGCGATCTGGCCGCTCTGGTCTTCGCCCAGCAGTTCGCCGGCGCCGCGGATCTCCAGGTCGTGGGTGGCCAGCGTGAAGCCGACGCCCAGGTCTTCCAGTGATTCGATGGCTTCCAGGCGCTTGCGCGCGTCCGCCGTCATCGAGCGTGGCGGCGGGGTGATCAGGTAGGCGAAGGCGCGGTGATGAGAGCGTCCGACGCGACCGCGTATCTGGTGCAGCTGCGCCAGCCCCAGCTTGTCGGCACGGTTGATGAAGATGGTGTTGGCGGTGGGCACATCGATGCCGCTCTCGATGATGGTGGTGCACACCAGCAGGTTGACCCGATGGTGGTAGAAATCGAGCATCACCTGTTCCAGTTCCTTCTCCTTCATCTGGCCATGGGCGATGCCGATGCGGGCTTCGGGCAACAGGTCCTGAAGCTGGGCGGCGGTTTTTTCGATGCTCTTGACCTCGTTGTGCAGGAAGTAGATCTGGCCGCCGCGTTTCAGTTCGCGCTGGCAGCCTTCGACGATGAGGTCGTCGTTCCAGCGGGTGACGAAGGTCTTGATCGCGTGGCGCTGCATCGGCGGGGTGGCGATGATCGACAGGTCGCGCATGCCGGCCAGCGACATGTTCAGCGTGCGCGGAATCGGCGTGGCGGTCAGGGTCAGCAGGTCCACCTGGGCGCGCAGCGCCTTGAGCTTTTCCTTGTGGCGCACGCCGAAGCGGTGTTCCTCGTCGATGATGACCAGCCCCAGGTCGCGGTATTTGATCTTTTCGGAAAGCAGCTTGTGGGTGCCGATGACGATGTCGATCCGGCCGCTTTCGATGCGGTCGAGGATGTCCTTCAGCGCGTTGGCATGGGTGAAGCGGGTCAGCAGGGCGATGCGGAACGGCCAGTCGGCGAAGCGGTCGAGGTAGTTCTGATAGTGCTGCTGGGCGAGCAGGGTGGTCGGCGCCAGCATCACCACCTGCTTGCCGGCATTGGCGGCGATGAAGGCGGCGCGCATGCTGACCTCGGTCTTGCCGAAGCCGACATCGCCACAGACGATGCGGTCCATCGGCTGCGGTGCGGTCATGTCGTCGATGACGGCCTGGATCGCGGACTCCTGGTCCGGCGTTTCCTCGAAGGGGAAATCGCTGGCGAACTGCTGGTACTCGTCCTCGTTGAGCGGGAAGGCGAAGCCCTTGAGCGCGGCGCGGCGGGCGTGGATCTCCAGCAGTTCGGCGGCCACATCGCGGATCTTCTGCTGCGCCTTACGGCGTACCTTCTGCCATTGGTCGTTGCCGAGGCGGTGCAACGGTACCTTGTCTTCAGCAGCGCCGGTGTAGCGGGTGATCAGATGCAGCGAGCTGACCGGCACATAGAGCTTGTCGTCGTTGGCGTACTGGATGGTGAGGAACTCGGTTTCGACACCGCCCACGGTCAGGGTGCGCAGACCGAGGTAGCGGCCGATGCCATGGTCCTCGTGCACCACCGGCGCGCCCTCGTGCAGGTCGGCCAGGCTGTTGACGATGGCTTCGGCGTCGCGGGTCTTGCGGTATTTGCGGCGCCGGGTCTGGCGCGCGCGCTCGCCGAACAGCTGTGCCTCGACGATCAGCGTGATGCCTTCCTCGTTCAGTTCCAGCCCCTGTTCGATCGGCGCCACGGTCAGATAGAGGCCGGCTTCCTGACGCGATTGGAAATCGCCGAAGCGTTCCACCACCCGCGGACGCAGGCCGTGATGGTTGAGCAGTTCGAGCATGAATTCCCGCCGTCCGCTGGACTCGGCGCAGAACAGGATGCGCTGGCGCACGCGGCGTTGCAGGTAATCCTTCAGTTCCTGTAACGGCTCTTCGGCATGGGGGCGGATCGGCAGCGGCGGCGCGGGGGGGATGCCGGTGTTGACGGTCAGCCGGTCTTCGTCGGCATACTTGTGGCGGTCGAACAGGGTGACCGCAAGCGCGGCGAGCCGTTCACCGAATTCGTCGGCTTCCAGAAACAGTTCCGAAGGCGGCAACAGCGGCCGCTCGAGGTTGTGGCGGCGTGACTCATAGCGCTCGGACACCTGATCGAGGAAGGCGTCCACGCCGTCGGCCGCCTCCTGCTCGATGATCCACTGGCTGTGCTCCGGCAGGTAGTCGAACAGGCTGTCGAGGCGGTCGAAGAACAGAGGCAGGTAGTATTCGATGCCCGGTGCAGCGATGCCTTGGCTGACATCCTGGTACAGCGGGCAGGCGGTAGGGTCCACCTCGAAGCGCTGGCGGAAGCGGCTGCGGAAACCGCTGATACCTTCTTCGTCCAGCGGAAACTCGCGTGCCGGCAACATCTCGATGCCTTCGAGCTTGTCCACCGAACGCTGGGTCTCGGGGTCGAAGCTGCGGATGGAGTCGATTTCGTCGTCGAAGAATTCGATGCGGTAGGGCAGCGGGCTGCCCATCGGATACAGGTCGATGATGGCACCGCGCACCGCAAACTCGCCGTGCTGCTCCACCCGCGACACCGTCTGGTAGCCCTGTTCGGCCAGTTGCTGGCGGAAGGCTTCGAAATCCAGCCGTTGGCCACGCTGGAAGGACAGCGCGCGCGAAGCAATGTAACCGCGCGGCGGAAGGCGTTGCAACAGGGTGCCCAGTGGCAGCAAGAGCAGGCTGCGCCCCTGTTGCCGCGGCAGGCGTGCCAGGCAACGCAGCCGGTCGGAGATGATGTCCTGATGCGGGGAGAAGGGGTCGTAGGGCAGGGTTTCCAGATCCGGAAAACGCAGCACCTCGATACCGTCATCGCGGAAGAAGCGGATTTCCTTTTCCAGCTGCTCCGCTTCGGCCATGTCGCGAGTCACCACCACCGTCAGCCCCTTGAACTGGCGGATCTGGCGCGCGATGAACAGGCTGCGGCTGCAGCCGGTCAGCTGTCCGATGCGCCGGGTTTCGGCAGGTTGGGGCAAGGGCTGTTGCAACATGATGACGCGGATGGCGAAAAGGCGGCGATTCTACACCGAATGGCCCCGATGCACATCCGGGCCGGTTTGTCTCTTGCTTTTCAGGGCTTCATCGCCATATGGAGTACAGCACTGAAACACCGGCCAATGAAGCCGGCCCAATACATGAAATTCAACCATCCCTGTGGAGATGAACATGAACATAACACGATTCGATCCCGATCTGATGCATCTGGAACTGCTGGGCGATGACGAGCGCGGATACGATTTTCTGGACACTGACACACTGCTGGAACTCAAGCGCTATACCAGTGACCATGGCGTGCTCAGCGTCTATGCAGATCTGGGCGAAGGCGCCGATGCAGCGCTGACCCGCTACCGCAACCGGGTCCGCGCCTTGCGCGAAGCCCATGAACAGGACTGGGACCACGAGCGCAAGCAGCAGTTCGATGCATTGACCGAAGAAGTCGCCGAGCACCTCGAGCGCTATTTCCAGGCACCGCGTGGCAAGGGTCTGGCGCTGTTCATTGCACCCGGACGGTTGCGGGTCAAGAAAGGCAAGCTGGATCATGAACTGCTGCGCGTCTTTCACCTGCCCGAAGCGCCTGCCGATGAACTGCACTGGGGCAATACTCCGGCGCTGACCCAATTGCTGCTGCAACAGGACGAGCATCCGCCGACCGGGGTGGTGCTCTTCGATCGCGAACACCTGCGCTTCTTTCTCTACTACATGGGCGAGGCGGCCGAGTATTCGGTCAAGCTGGAGAACCCTGAACCGGTGCCCTTGACCCGCGCCCACAACTGGCACGGCTACGGCACCCACAATCACCAGCAATGGCAGGAGGAGCACTACCGCCGCTATCTGCGCCAGGCGGCCATCGCGGTCGGCAAGCTGGCCGACAAGGCCGGCTGGAAATGGCTGGTGCTGGCCAGTCCGGACGGGCAGGAGGCGCAACATCTGACGGAAGCGCTGCAACGGCCCTGGAGCGAGCGGTTGATCGGCACCCTGACCCTGCCGCTGGCGGCCAACCTGAATGAACTGCGCGACGCGGTAGCCCCTGTGGTCGCCGAGGCGGAACGGAAGGAAGAGCAGGAAACGCTGGATCAGTGGATCACCGAACTGGAGCGCCCGGAAGGCCGGGCCGTGGCCGGGCTGGCCGATACCGCTGAAGCGGTGCAGGAATACCGGGTACTGCACTTCATTGCCGACAGCGACTTCCATCATGCCGGCTGGCAGTGTACGGATTGCGGCAGCCTGATGGCGGACCTGCAGGCATCAGCACCCGAATCCTGCCCCTACTGTGGTTCGGAGCAACTGCAGGAACGCGCGGACATCGTCGGCGATCTGGCCTTGCAGGTGATCAACAGCGGTGGCCATGCCGAGATTGTACGCGAAGAGGACAACCGCCAGCGGGTCAACCGCCACGGACGGATCGGCGGTCTGCTGCGTTACTGAGCCGTCAGACAGCCCGCGCGTCCGGGCTGCCAAACAACGAAAAAGGGCGACCCGAGGGCCGCCCTTTTTCGTTGCGGTGAGATCCCGTGGGATCAGTTGGCCGCCTTGACGGTGGTCAGGCCGAGAATCTCCCAGTCCTGCATGCCGCCACGGTACCACTTGATCTTGTGGGCCGGGTAGCCGAACTTGAGCAGGTTCTTGATGTTGTTCGGCGACTGCCCGCACCACATGCCGTTGCAGAACATGACCAGGGTCTTGGCATTGGTGTAGTCCCACAGGCCTTCGAGGTTCTTGGCGTTGAACTTGTCTTCCAGAATTTCGCCGATGGAAATCGGATCGGCGCCCTTGGCCGGATTCAGCGCGGTCCAGGGAATGTTGACGGAACCGGGGATGGTGCCCTTGGCGGCCCAGTCGGGTGTGCGTGAATCGATGACCATGATGCTGTCGTCGGTCTGCATCTGCTTCAGGTAGTTGATGACCTCGACTTCACCGATGGTCTCGACGCCCGGAGCCAGCTTGGCCGGCTGGATGCAGAAGGGCGGGCACTTGCGCGAGGTCTTGGCGAAGGCCGGGTTGACGGTGTTCTTCTGGTCCTGGTTGCGCATGATCTTGACCATCTTGCTGCCGTGCTTGACGGTGATGCTTTCGAGATCGGGCGTGATGTTGACGGCTGCGGCCGAAGCAGAGCCGGTGAATGCAAGGCCGAGGGCCAGTGCGCCAGCGGTAAGCAGTGTGTGGAATTTCATGTGATTTCCTCCATCAGGATAGTGCGTGGGTATCGTTATCGACGACCGGACGGCCGTCATTTTATTCTCACCCATGCGGTTTCCGCGCAAGGGAAACCGCATGGGAGGGAATGGGGGTTACTCGCAGTCGGGTTCTTCTTCCTCGCCTTCCTTCTTTTTCTTTTCCTTCTCGTCTTCGGCAAACACCAGGGTCTGGCCGATCTGGAACGGGGAGGTGGCGGAACAGCGGTTGGAAGAGGAAGCCGGGGCATTGCTGCCCAGGACGAGCGCGAGCGCTGCGATCAGCGCGGTGATCAGGGTTTTCATGGCGTCTCCGGTTGCAACGAATTGATGGTTGCGTTGAACGGGGCCCTTGAACGAGCGTCTTGCATTGACCGGGGATGCGGAGCAATCAAGGCACTCTCGTGCAAAGGTCTCGATTCGTGAATCGTTTTTTCAAACGATGCCGCTTATTGTAATGATTGACGGGAGGCTTGCAATGAAAAAAGAATCCGCGCAAGTTGTTGATAATAAATCAAAAAAACCAAATGCCATAAATAATGGCCGGTGATCTGCCATAAAAATGGAATAAATCGCCAGGTTATTGCGTCGCCTTGCCGGGCATGACCAGGGTGGTCAGGTCCACGGTGTGCAGTACCGTGTCGTACTCGAAGTAGACCTTGTAATCGCCATAGTCCCAGACCGTGATCGGCGGGTCGCCTACAGGCCCCTGTTGTGCGGCGGGCTCGCCGAATTGGGCACGAACCTGATCCATTTTCATGCCGCGTCGGGGCATCTGAATCGGCTGTTGCGCCGGCACATGGCCGGGGATGGTCAGGCTGTCCGCGCCTGCGGCGGGAGCGATCAGGGTCAGTGCGAGCAGCAGGGGGGCGGTGTAGCGGGTCATCGGTTTCTCCATGACTCAGGGTCGTTGTCGTTGCCACAACTATAGCATGTGGGAGGGGGTCGGCAACTGCCGTTGAGGCGTAGCGCGGGTCCGGGGTCGCAGCGCACCGCGCTGTCTGCCTGTCTCACTGCGGCCGGAACTCCATCTGTCGTTTCTGTAATGGTTTCGTTACCCGGCGCCTTTACTGTGTGCGCATCACAACACGCAAATCAGGTGCACACCATGAAACGAAACCTTCTGTATACCGCCGTCGTCCTGGCTCTGGGCGTCACTGCCTGCAGCAGCAACAATGACGGAGAAAAAGCCGTTACCGGCATCGCCTTCGCGCCGCTCGCAGTGTCGGCCAATGATGCGGAGAAACAGCAGATGCGCGTCTCCAGTACGCTGACCGTGAGCTACGACGACGGCAGCCAGCAGGAGTATCCGCTCGCGTACCGGACGCTGGCCAAAATGGGCGATACGATCGGCTCCGGTGTCATGGGGCTGATGGTGGACATGACGGGTCAGCCACTGGCCCGGGAGGATGGCTCGCAGGATATCTCCGACGGACCGGACGGCAATTCCTTCATCAAGGTCGGGGATCAATACCGACTGATCACCCACCTGGAGGAGCGCCCTGGTCAGCTGATGGATACGGTCATCGAGGTGAACAGCGGAATGCTGACGCCGGTGGATACCCATCCGGTGGATCTGTCGGCCATCGGCGGCACCATCATCAACTGCGCCAGCTCCAAGACCGATTACGGCAGCCACCTGGGTGGTGAGGAAAACTATTCGCTGAACTCGGTCTATGCCGACGCCGACTCGCCCTATTTCGTGGATTGCGCGCTGGATGGCAGCGGTAGTGACGGCAACGGCGAGTTCAATTATTTCTGCAACTATGTGGAGCAGCAGTCCCGTTATCTCGGGGATACGCAGGTGGACAAGGCCAATGGCTACAACGGTGAACGCTTCCGGCCCTACAACTACGGGTATATCGTCGAGGTCCAGCCTTTGCCCGACGGGTCCACGCGCAGCGCAAAACACTATGTGACCGGTTCCTACACCCCGGAGCTGGCGGTGATGATGCCCGACGGCAAGACCCTGTACATGAGCGATGACGGAACCGCCAAGGGCTTGTGGAAATTCGTTTCCGACCGGTCGATCGAGGAATTCTCCGACAACTGGAGCGGCACACTGTATGCGGCGCGCGTGACCCAGACTTCGGCTCAGGGCGGGGGTGCGTTCACCCTGAGCTGGATCGAGCTGGGACATGCCAGCGACAATGCGCTCAAGGCGTTGATCGACGGCGGGCTGAAGCTGATGGACATCTTCGATATCCAACTGCCGGACGACAGCAACAACTGTCCGGCCGGTTTCTCCTATGTCTTCGAAGACAGCCGCAGCGAGTGCCTCAGGCTCAAGCCGGGCATGGAAACCGCGGCCGCATTCCTCGAGTCGCGCAAGTATGCCGGCGTGCTGGGCGCGACCCTCGAGTTCCGCAAGGAAGAGGGCATGACCTATGACCCGGACCGCAATGTGCTCTACATCGCGATGAGTGCGGTGGAAAAGAGCATGGAGGAAGGCTACAAGGGCAAGGAGAAGGCCGACCACATTCGTCTGCCGAAGGAAGCCTGTGGCGCCGTTTATGAAATGACCCTGGACAATCAGTACAACGGCATTTCGCTCAAGGGGCTGCTGCTCGGTTCGACCCTGGATGCATCCGATCCGGCGGCGGAAGAATGGTATTGCGACCCCAATGGCATTGCCAATCCCGACAACATTACCTACATCGGCCACGACACGCTGCTGGTCAGCGAAGACACCACCAAGCATGTCAACAACATGACCTGGGCCTACAACACCCGGGACGGTTCACTGACGCGCGTTGCCTCGCTGCCGATCGGCGCCGAGGTGACCGGAGTCGATGTCGGGGTTGCCGGAGACAAGGGCATGATCTTCCTCAACGCCCAGCACCCCTTCCAGGACAACCCCAAGAACCGGGCCGGTGACCGGCCCAATACGGCACTGCTGCAGAATGCCAGCGATGAACAGCTCAAGGCCTTCATCGGCTACATCGACGGCATTCCCGCGGATGTGCTGAACCAGTAAGGGTTGGCGGGTCTGCGCGGTCCTGGCCGCCACGGTGCTTCACGGGGCAGGGACGCTGGAAGTATCTGACTGTTCGATCAGGGCGATCGGGACCGCGCAGACAGCAGTGAACACGGTTGCGTTGCTTCCGGGGGCCGGCCGCCGGCTGCGGCGATCGGCGCTCCAGGAAGGGCGAACCGGTTCACACCAGCCCCCACCCGCCGGGCATGCGCAGCATGGTCGGCATTTTTTTTGGAGAATCACACCCATGAACCGGATGCGGTTGCTTGCCATCATCCTGACACCTGTGCTGGCCGCTTGCGGTGCGGCAGAGACGGGGACAACCGAGACCCTGAATCAGTACCTGTCTCGCCTCGAAGCGGAAAACGGGGTGCGTTTTCGCGGCATCAGCCATAGCCGGGGCGCCTATGTGACGCCCATGTGCTACACCCGTACCGATGACGGCGACGGCACCCTGCACAACCCCTGCTACAGCTGCCATACGCGGGGAAAGACGCCCAATTTCTACAACGATGCGCGGCTGCAGAAGGCCTACAGCTTCCCGGAACCCCTGCGGGACAATCCTTTCACCAACCTGCTTGAGGACCACAGTGCCGAGGTGATGCGTATCAGCGATCAAGCGGTGCTGGAGACCGTGCGTGAGGACAACTACCGCGATTCGGCGGGGAGGATCCGGCTGGCACAGGAGCTGCCGGAACAGTGGAAGGGCTATCGGCCCGATTGCCATTTCAATTTCGATGAACAAGGGTTCGACCGAGACCCCGAGGGGCGGATGACAGGCTGGCGGGCGTTTCGCTACTACCCCTTTCCGGGCACCTTCTGGCCCACCAACGGATCCGCCGATGATGTGCTGATTCGCCTGCCGGAAGCCTTTCGCGAAAACACGGCCGGCCAGCCGGACCGGGAAATCTATCGGCTCAATCTGGCCATCGTCGAGGCGCTGGTCAAGCAGAAGGACATTCGCCTCGAGGTGCCGGCAAACGAGGTGGATTATGGCATCGATCTGAACAACGACGGCCAGCTGGCAACGGCCGACCGGGTCGCCTTCCGCTTTGAGCCTCCGTTGCGTTATGCAGGGCGGGCCGGGCTTCTGCTGGGGCAGGGGGCCGTGCACCTTGCGCCCGGACTGTTTCCGGAAGGCACCGAATTTCTGCACAGCGTGCGTTATCTGGATTGGGATGAACGGGCTGCCGAAGTCCGTCTTGCACCGCGCATGAAGGAATTGCGCTACGCGCGCAAGACAGACTGGATGAACTACAGCGAGCTGGAGCGCGCCGCGCGCGCCGAAATGTACGAGGCCGAGGTCAATGATTTGAGCCAGGGCGTGCTGGCCGTCTTCCGCGGCACTTTCGAGGAAGGCTTGAACACGGACAGCGGCTGGGTCTTCCAGGGCTTCATCGAGGACCGTCAGGGCTGGCTGCGGCCGCAGACGGAAGAAGAAACGCTGTACTGCATGGGTTGCCACAGCCATCTGGGCGCGACCACCGACTCGGTGTTCGCCTTCCCGAGAAAATTCGAGGGCATTGCGGAAGATGACCCGCTGCAAGGCTGGAAGCACTGGTCACAAAAGGGACTGACCGGTGTGCCCGAACCCCGGGTGGCCTATGTTGGTGTGGGGGAGCGTCATGAGTACAGCTTCTACCTGCGCAACAATCATTCCGGCAATGAATTCCGTAATAACGATGAAGTGAAGCAGAAATTCTTCGATGCAGCCGGCGCCATCCGCAACGATCGGCTCGACGCGCTACACGCGGACATCAGCCTGTTGCTTTTGCCCGGCCGTCAGCGGGCGCTGGAGCTCGACAAGGCCTACCGGGTCCGCGTGCGGGAGCAGAGTTACATCCGCGGTCGAGAAGCCAATGTGCACGCGGTGGAGACGCTGTGGCGGCGGGTGGAGCCGGGGCAGGCCACAGGCATCGATACGCCCATCGTCCGCGAGTGAGCAACGGCTCGGTTCCGGGCAGGTGGCCAAATGATCGGATGGCGGCTTGGTGGGGGGCGGCAGTCGTGTTTTAATGCCGCCCCATGAATTTCCCCGTCGAACTGTGGATCGGTCTGCGCTATACCCGCGCCAAGCGCCGCAACCACTTCATCTCCTTCATCTCGCTGATTTCCATGTTCGGCATCACCCTGGGCGTGATGGCGCTGATCGTGGTGCTGTCGGTGATGAACGGTTTCGAACAGGAGCTCAAGGGACGGATTCTGGGCATGGTCTCCCATGTCACCGTATCCAGCTATGACAATCGGCTGCAGGATTGGCGCAGCCTGCGCGACACGGTCCTGCAGTACCCGGGCGTGGTCGGCGCCGCGCCCTATGTCGATGCCGAGGCGATGCTGTCCAACAAGTCGGCGGTCAGCGGAGCGATCGTGCGCGGCATTCTGCCGGAACTGGAGCCGGAGGTGTCCGAAATCCACGAAAACATGGTGTACGGCAGCCTCGATGACCTCAGGCCGGGCGAATACGGCATCATCCTCGGCACCGGTCTGGCCGATACCCTGGATGTGGGTCCCGGCGACCGGGTGACGATGATCACGCCCCAGGCCAGCGTATCGCCGGTGGGCTTCCTGCCGCGTCTGAGGCGTTTTCGGGTGGTGGGGCTGTTCGAGATCGGCGTCTACGAATACGACCGCAGCAGCGCGCTGATCCATGCCACCGACGCTTCGAAGCTGTTTCGCCTCGACGGCGCGATGAGCGGCCTGCGCCTGAAGGTGGCCGACATGGACCGTGCCCCGGAATTGCGTTACCGGCTGGCGCAGGATCTGGGTAGCGACTTCTGGGTCTCCGACTGGACCCGCCGTCACAGCAATTACTTCAAGGCGGTCAAGACCGAGAAGACGGTGATGTTCATCATCCTGTCGCTGATCGTCGCGGTGGCCGCCTTCAACATCGTGTCGACGCTGGTGATGGTGGTCACCGACAAGCAGTCGGACATCGCCATCCTGCGCACGCTGGGGCTGTCTCCGGCCTCGGTCACCGCCGTGTTCATGGTGCAGGGCGCGCTGATCGGGCTGATCGGCACCCTGATCGGAGTCGGCCTCGGGGTGCTGGTGGCCAGCCATATCGATGTCATCATCCCCGCGCTGGAACGCTTCTTCCAGACCCGTTTCCTGCCGCCCGGGGTCTATCCGATCGCCGAGTTGCCGTCGGAGATGAAGATCGAGGAAGTCATTCGCATCGCGCTGCTGTCCTTCGTGCTGTCCCTGCTGGCCACCGTCTATCCGGCTCTGCGCGCGGCGCGTACCCGCCCGGCCGAGGCGCTGCGCTATGAGTGATCAGGCCGTCATCGAGGCCCGCGAACTGGGCAAGACCTTCCTCCAGGGCGATCAGCCGGTGGAGGTGCTCCAATCGGTGGATCTTGCAGTCGGTGCCGGAGAGCGCCATGCCATCGTCGGCGCTTCCGGCGCCGGCAAGAGCACGCTGCTGCACCTGCTCGGCGGGCTGGAGCGGCCCAGCCATGGTGAGATCCGCGTGATGGGGCAGTCCCTGGATGTGTTGTCGGAAAAGGATCTGGGGCATCTGCGCAACCGCCACCTCGGGTTCATCTACCAGTTCCATCACCTGCTGCCCGAGTTCGATGCGCTGGAGAATGTGATGATGCCGTTGCGGATCCGCAGGGAAGCGCGCACCCGCGCGGCGGAACGCGCCCGAGACATGATCGAACGGGTGGGGCTGTCGCACCGGCTGGACCACAAGCCGGGGGAGCTTTCCGGCGGCGAACGCCAGCGCATCGCCCTTGCGCGGGCGCTGGTCACCCGGCCGGATTGCCTGCTGGCCGACGAACCCACCGGCAATCTCGACCAGAAGACCGCCGCCGCGATGCTGGACCTGATGCTCGAACTCAACGAGGCGGTGGGCACGGCGCTGGTCATCGTCACCCACGACCACAGCATCGCCGCGCGGATGGAACGGGAGTGGGAAGTGCAGGAAGGACGCCTGCTGGCCCGCCGCTGAGCGCTTTCCGCCGTGTCAGGGCTGGCCGCCCAGCGGTTGCCAGCGCAACAGCCCGCCGCCATAGATCAGGATCAGCGGCACCTGTAGCAGCAGGTACAGCCAGTCGTTGAACAGCCGGATGCTGCCTTCCACCAGAAAATGGTCGTCATAGGCCCGCGACCAGCGCAGGGCCAGCGTGCGCACCACGAAATGCCCACCGATGGCCACGATCAGCAGTTTGACCGCGGTGGCCATGTCCGGCCACCAGCGGACCTCTGCCGGCAGATCGGGCAGGGCGTGGCGGGCAACGACCGCGGTGGCCAGTGCCGACAGGATCGGCAGGCCGACGGCCGGGTGCCCGAGCAGCGGAATGAAGGACAACACCAGCCCGCCGAGGAAGATGGTGTTGAGGGCATTGACGAGGAAGGTTCCGTCCCCAAGCAGGCCCAGCAGGTCGGCGGTACGCAGGGCGGGATCGATCTGCGGCCACAGCAGCAAGGTGGCGAGAATCAGCAGCAGTATGCGCCCGGCCGGGCAATAGAAATGATCGAGCAGCCATTCTGAAACGCCGATGCCGTCGAAGTGTTTTTCCAGCCAGGCGCAGAGCAGGCCCAGCAGCAGGGTCAGCAGCGTCAATGTCAGAAAGATGCCGATCAGTGGCCACATGTCCCTGTCCCGGTGATCAGCGGTCGGAAAGCCGTGACTTGCGCCTCTGGATGTGGCGCACCAGCAGGTAGCGCCAGAGCCCGCGCACGCCGGCATAGCCGAGCGCGGCGCTGGACGAACCCACGACCAGACAGCCCAGCAGGAAGGGCTTCCAGATGTAGCGCAACTCGTGGAGCAGCCATTCGAAGGAGGGTTCGAAGGCAAAGGCCTGGTAATCTTCCGGGTGGCCGAGTATCCATAACCCGACACGGTAGCAGAAATAGAACAGTGGGGGCATGGTCACCGGGTTGCTGACCCAGACCAGGGCCACCGAGATCAGGATATTGACCCGGAACAGCACCGCGCCCACGGCGGCGATGAACATCTGGAAGGGCACCGGGATGAAGGCGCAGAACAGCCCCACCGCCACCGCGCCGGAGACCGAGCGCCGGTTGACATGCCACAGCCCCGGATCCTTGAGGCGGGGGCCGAGCCTCTGGATCATCGGGTTGCCGGTGACCTTGCTGTGGTGGGGCAGGATCTTCTTCAGCGTTCTGCGGGGCATGGACGGCTATTGAGTTCGCGATCGGGTTGGATAGACTGGATCCAGTCGGTGACAGGGAGCGTAGCGCAATGTTTGCCACGGGACTGGCCTTTCTCGCGGGGGTGTTGGCCGCCGCACATGTTCCACAGCCTTCGGCTGTCTTCTGGTTCGCCGCCTTGCCGCTGGCCCTGGCGACGCTGGTCCTGGCTCCGCCCCGCGGGCGATGGCATCGCCTGCTGCTGTGGGCGCTGGTTGGGGCCGTGTACGCTTCCGGCTGGAGTCAGTGGCGCCTGGAGCACCGGCTGCAAGCGGGGCTGAATGATAGAAGACTCGTTGCCGTCGGGGAAGTGGAATCCATCCCCCGTTTGATCGAGCGCAAACCCGAGGCGGAAGGCGGGTGGCCGCAGCAGCGTTTTCTGTTCCGCCTGCGGGCGTTGCAGGATGAGCAGGGACGGTCGGTAGAGACGGCAGTGCGCCGGCTGCGCCTGAGCTGGCGCGGCGCGCCACAGTTGCTGGTACCGGGGCAGGTCTGGCAGTTGCCGGTACGCCTGCGACAGCCACACGGTTACCGCAATCCCGGTGCCTTCGACTACGAACGCTGGCTGTGGCTGCGCGGTATCGATGCCACCGGCTGGGTGCGCCGGGATGGTGAGGCGAGACAGCTGGCGGACCGAAGCGTCTCCCTGAACCGATGGCGTTACCGCATCGTCGAACGCCTGCGCCGGCTGTGCGCGGATTGCGCCTACGGCGGTCTGGTGCAGGCCCTGTCGGTGGGGCACCGGGGCGAGTTGCCGCGTGATCAGCGTGATCTGTTGCGCCAGACCGGAACGGCACACCTGGTGGCCGTTTCCGGTCTGCACATCGGCATCATTGCCTTTTGCTTCCACTGGCTGGGACGGGGTGTGTGGCACATCGGGCTCTGGCGCAGCGGCATCAGCCGGCGCACGCTGGCCTGGACCCTGGCCTTTGGCGGTGGCCTCGCCTATGCACTGCTGTCGGGCCTGGCACTGCCGGCGCTGCGCGCGGTGATCATGCTGGGGGTGATGCTGCTGGCGCTGTGGACCGGTCGGCCGCAGCGGCTGCTTCACAGTCTGGGGCTGGCGGTCATTCTGGTGCTGCTCATCGATCCCTTGTCGGTGCTGTCCGCCTCCTTCTGGCTGAGCTTTGGGGCCCTCTGCGTGATTGCCTTCGGCCTGTGGTGCTGGCCTGCGGAATACACGGCTTCGCGCTGGCTGCCCGCCGTGCGCATTCAGTGGCTGTTCTCGCTGCTGTTTCTGCCCATGGGGCTGGCGGTATTCGGCGAGGTGCACCGCGCCAGCCTGTTCGCCAATCTGCTGGCGGTGCCGCTGGTGAGTCTGCTGATCGTACCCTTCAATTTTCTGTTGCTGGCCCTGTCCTGGCTGCCGGATGCATGGATTGCGCCCGGCTACCGTCTGCTCGACGGACTGCTGGCGATGCTGATGGGGTACCTCGATGCCTTGCGCGCAGCCGGCTTGACCGCCTGGCCATTGCCCGAATCCCCGGGATGGGTGCTGTGGCTGTTGCTTGCCGGGCTGCTGGCGCTGCTGCTGCCCGCCGGTCTGCTGCGAGGCCGCATGCTGTGGCTGTTGATGCCGTTGCCGCTGCTGTGGCCGCGCTGGGATCATTCTGCGGATGTGCCTTATGGAAGCTTCGTGGCCGAGGTGCTGGATGTGGGCATGGGGACGGCGGTGGTGATCCGTACCCGTGAACACAGTCTGATTTATGACTTTGGACCTGGCCGTCGCCAGGGCTTCAGCATGGGGAACTGGGCGGTCTTGCCGCTGCTGCGCACCCGTGGCATCACCAGGCCGCAACGGATCGTGCTCAGTCATGAGGATCAGGACCACATTGGCGGGTTCCTGGCCCTGACCGGGCGCTGGCCCGCAACCCTGCTGGAGACCGGGACCCTGGCCGAGACCCGCCAGCGCCTGCCGGCGGGGCTGCCCCTGCGTGCCTGTCATGGGCAGCCTCCCTGGCGCTGGGACGGCGTGTCTTTCCGTTATCTGGACGCGGCAGACCCGCTGGCGAGCGAAAACGACCGTTCCTGCGTGCTGCGTGTCGCGTCCTCCGAAGGCACCGTGCTGTTGCTGACCGGCGACATCGAGCGCAGGCGGGAACGGGGTTTGCTGGAGCAGGGCGACAGATGGCTGAAGGCCGATGTGCTGGTGGCGCCGCACCACGGCAGCGAAAGTTCGTCCACGGCGGATTTCATCGAGGCGGTTGCGGCCGGGCAGGTGGTGTTCACCAGCGGCTTCCGCAACCGCTGGGGCTTTCCCCGGCCCGCCGTGTTGCGGCGTTACCGTGACAGCGGCGCGCGGCTGTGGAATACCGCCGTCGATGGCGCGCTGCGCATCGGTTGTGCGGTGGAGTGCCGCATCCGTGCCCTGCGGCGCGAGCGGCCCCGCCCCTGGCAGGGGTGAAGCGCGTCGGTCGCGTTTCGCTGCAATGGCCGGAGCAGCGATTATTCAGTATCATGCCGCGCATTCACCAACCCGCAACACATCCAAGGAGACCTCATGCTGGAACTGGTTCAGGCGGGCGGTTGGCTGATGTATCCGATCCTGCTGAGTTCGGTCATCGCCTTCGCCATCATCGCCGAGCGGCTGTGGACACTGCAGCGCAAGAAAGTGATTCCCGAAAAACTGATGCCCGCGATCTGGACGCTGTTGCGCGAGAATCAGTTGACCGAGCAACACATCGTCGAGATCGAGCAGGGCTCGCCGCTGGGACGGGTGCTGGCCGCCGGGCTGATCAACCGCCACCTGTCGCGCGACCTGGTGCGCGAGAGCATCGAGGAAACGGGCCGTTTCGTCGCCCACGAGCTGGAGCGCTTCATCAATGCGCTGGGCACCATCGCCAACATCACGCCATTGCTTGGCCTGCTGGGCACGGTGATCGGCATGATCAAGGTATTCACCGCGATCACCACCGTCGGCGTCGGTGATCCGACGCTGCTGGCCGGCGGCATCTCCGAAGCGTTGATCACCACCGCGGCCGGGCTCAGCGTGGCCATCCCCACCGTGATCTTCTACCGCTACCTGAAACGCAAGATCGACGAGCTGGTGGTCGGCATGGAACAGGAGGCGATGAAACTGGTCGAGGTGCTGCACGGCGAGCGTCCGCCCGAGGCGGCCTGATCCGATGCAGTTCCGCACCCGCAACAGCGAAGACGACAGCGCGGTCAATCTGACGCCGCTGATCGATGTGGTGTTCCTGCTGCTGATCTTCTTCATGGTATCGACCACCTTCGATACCACTTCCGAGCTGAAGATCCAGCTGCCGGAGGCCAGTGCGCAGAAACGCCCCTCGGCGCCGCAGAAGGTCATCGTCAGTATCGATCCGCGCGGCTTCTATCATGTCAATGGCAAGCGCCTGAAAGCGCCCACCGGCGAGCTGCTCACGCTGGAGCTGCACCGCCTGATCGGTGACGACAAGGAACGCCCGGTGGTGATCCAGTCCGATGCCTCGTCGCCGGTGCAGTCGCTGGTCACGGCGATGGACGTGGTTGGGCAGATGGGCCTCAAGCGGCTTTCCATCGCCACCACCCAGCCGGTCAAGTAGACGCCCGATGGCCGACGATTCCGTCGCTTCCGCGCCCGCCACCCGCGGCATCGGGGCCTACCGGCGCCTGGTGGCGCTGGCGATGGAGTACAAGGCCTGGTTCGGGCTGGCGATACTCGGCATGGTGGTGTTCGCCCTGACCGAAGCCGCCTTCGCCTGGCTGATGAAACCGATGCTCGACGACGGCTTCATCAAGCGGGATCCGGCCACCATCCGCTGGGTGCCGCTGGCCATCGTCGGCATCTTCGTGGTGCGCATGGTGGCGTCCTTCCTGCGTACCTACTGCATGGCCTACATCGGCCGCCAAGTGATCAACGATCTGCGCCGACAGATGTTCGACAAGCTGCTGAACCTGTCCACCAGCGAGTACGACAAGGCCTCCAGTGGCGCGATCATTACCAAGTTTTCCTACGACATCGAGCAGGTGGCGGCCTCGGTGTCCTCGGCGCTGACGGTATTCATCCAGGATACCCTGCGCATCCTGGTGCTGCTCGCCTACATGCTGTGGCTGAGCTGGGAACTGAGCCTGATCTTCCTCACCATCGGGCCGCTGGTGTTCTGGATCGTGGTCAAGGTATCGGGGCGCTTCCGGCGCATCAGCAAGAACATCCAGAAGTCCATGGGCGAGGTCTCCCATGTGGCACAGGAGGTGATCGAAGGCAACCGGGTGGTGCGCATCTTCGGCGGCGAGGACTACGAGAAACGCAAGTTCGAACGCATCAACGCGCGCAACCTGAAGCTGAATCTGAAGATGACCACCGCGCAGGCGATCAGCATGCCGTTGATCCAGCTCATCGTCGCTATCGCCTTCGCCCTGATCGTGGCTTTCGCCACCTCGCAGGCGATGGAAGGCAAGATCACTTCGGGCGACTTCATTTCCTTCATCTTCGCCATGACCAGCCTGTTCGCGCCGATGCGCAGCCTGTCCTCGGTCAACGCCAAGATCCAGAAGGGCATCGCCGCCGGGGAGAGCGTGTTCGAGTTTCTGGCGCGGCCCAGCGAACAGGACAGCGGCAGCCGCAGGCTGGATACGGCCAGCGGCCACATCCGCTTCGAGGATGTCGCCTTCCACTATCCGGGGCATGAGCGGCAGGTGCTCAAGGGGGTGTCGTTTCAGGTGCAGCCCAACCAGACGGTGGCCATCGTCGGCCGTTCCGGCAGCGGCAAGTCGACCCTGGTCAACCTGTTGCCCCGGCTCTATGAACTGACCGGTGGCTCGATACGCCTCGACGATCACGACATCCGCGACTACCGGCTGGCCGACCTGCGCCGGCAGATCGCCTATGTGGGCCAGGATGTGCGCCTGTTCAACGACACGGTACGCAACAACATCGCCTATGGGGCGCTGGAATCGGTGGACGAGGCGCGCATCATCGAAGCGGCGAAACAGGCCAATGCCTGGGAATTCATCCGCGATCTGCCGCAGGGGCTGGACACCTTGGTGGGCGAGCGCGGCGTTCTGCTCTCGGGCGGGCAGCGCCAGCGGCTGGCGATTGCCCGCGCGCTGCTCAAGAATGCGCCGATCCTGATCCTCGACGAGGCCACCTCGGCGCTGGACACCGAGTCGGAGCGGCACATCCAGAGTGCCATAGACGCCCTCATCTCCACCCGCACCACGCTGGTCATCGCTCACCGCCTGTCCACCATCGAACATGCGGACCTGATCCTGGTGATGGACGAAGGCGAGGTCGTCGAGCAGGGCACCCACCGCGAACTGATCGCGCTGGACGGCATCTACGGCCGCCTGCACGCCATGCAATTCCGGGAAACCGATTGTGTCGTCCACCCCGCGTGATGTACTGCCGGCCCCACGGGCCGGGGCCTGGTTGTGGCGGCGCGGGCCCACCGCCTGGCTGCTGTGGCCGCTGTCGCTGGTGTTCTGTACATTGGTGCGTCTGCGTCGCCTGGGCTATCGTCTCGGCCTGTTCGCCTCGGTCAGGCCGCGTCTGCCGGTGATCGTGGTCGGCAACCTGTCGGTGGGCGGGCAGGGCAAGACGCCGGTGGTCGAGGCCCTGTCGCGGCTCTATGGCGCCCATGGCCGCCATGTCGGCCTGTTGACCCGGGGCTACAAGAGCGACCATGAGGGCGATATCCGCCTGTTGCAACGCGGGCAGACCCATCCGGCGGCCGGTGACGAGGCCAACATGCTTTCGGAACTGACGGGCCTGCCGATCGCGGTGGGGGCCGACCGGGTGGCCGCCGCCGAAGCCCTGATCGACCAGCACCCGGAGCTGGACCTGCTGATCAGCGACGACGGTCTGCAGCATTACCGTCTGGGCCGTGACATCGAAATCGTCGTACAGCGCCCCGGCGGATACGGCAACGGTTTCTGCCTGCCCGCCGGTCCGCTGCGCGAACCCCGCTCGCGGCTGCGCAGCGTCGATTGCGTGATCGACCGCGGCAGCGATGCGGTGCGCGAACGCCTGGGCACGGCCTGGAATCTGCTGGATGCGCGCCAGCGGCGGCCGCTGGACGCCTTTGCCGGCCAGCCGGTGCATGCGCTGGCCGGTATCGGCTTTCCCGAAAGTTTTTTCGATGCGCTGCGCGCCGAGGGACTGAACCCTCGCTGTCAGGCCTTTCCGGATCACCACGACTATTCCGCGCTGGATCTGGCCGATCTGATCGATGCCCCGCTGCTGGTGACCCACAAGGACGCGGTCAAGTTGCGCCCCATCGCCGAGGCCCAGGGCTGGAGCGACATCTGGGTGGTTCCGCTCGAACTCGAACTGTCCGATGCTTTACAATCGGAACTCATGCAGTTGCTGGAGAAGAAAACCCGTGGATAAACATTTGCTCGACATTCTGGTCGACCCGGTGACCAAGGGGCCACTGGTCTATGACAAGAAAAAGCAGGAGCTGCTGTCGCGCAGTTCGCGCCTGGCCTATCCGATACGCGATGGCATTCCGGTGATGCTGCCGGAGGAGGCCCGGGAGCTGACGCCGGAAGAGGTCGAAGCCCTGCGATGAGTGGCGCGGCGTGAGCGAGCCCTTCAGTGTCGTCATCCCGGCGCGCCATGCCTCGACCCGCCTGCCGGGCAAGCCGCTGGTCGAAATCCACGGCCGGCCCATGATCCAGTGGGTCTGTGATGCTGCCCGTGGCAGCGAGGCCGAACGCGTCGTCGTGGCCACCGACGACCGGCGCATCGTCGAAGCCGTGGAATGCTTCGGCGGCGACTGCCGGATGACCCGCGCCGACCATCCCAGCGGCACCGACCGCCTGCTCGAGGTGGCCGATCAGCTCGGCTGGAGCGACGACCACATCGTCGTCAACCTGCAGGGGGACGAGCCGCTGATGGACCCGCGCAACCTGACCCAGGTGGCGCGCAACCTGGTGTGTTCCGCTTGTGATATGGCGACGCTGTATGTCGATATCGGTGCCGAAGAAGCGGCCGATCCCAACCGGGTCAAGCTGGTCTGCGACGCGCGCGGCCGCGCGCTCTATTTCAGCCGCTCGGTGATTCCCCACGACCGGGATGCCGAGGGCGGACGCTACCTCGGCCATGTCGGACTCTATGCCTATCGTGTCGGTTTCCTACGCACCTTTGCCGCATTGCCGCCCTGCGAACCCGAGCAGCGGGAACGGCTGGAACAGCTGCGTGCGCTGTACCACGGCTATTCCATACACGCGGATCGCGCCCGCGTCACGCCCGGTCCGGGCGTGGACACGCCGGAAGACCTGCACCGCGTGCGCCGCCTGCTGGAGCCACGGGCATGAACTACGGCTGGCGCATCGTCGATCACCGGATCGTGTTCCAGGGCTATTTCCGCATCGAGAAATACCGCATCGAACATGAACTCTACAATGGCGGCTGGAGCCCGCCCTTCGACCGCGAAGTGTTCGAGCGCGGCAGCGCTGTGGCCGTCCTGCCGTACGACCCGCTGCGCGACCGGGTGGTGCTGATCGAACAGTTCCGCGCCGGTGCCATTGGCAGTCGGGAACGCCCCTGGCTGAAGGAGATCGTTGCCGGCATCATCGAGCCCGACGAAGCCCTCGATGCGGTGGCGCGCCGTGAGTGCCGCGAGGAGGCCGGCTGCGAGATCCTCGACCTGCAGCCGGTATGCCGCTATTTCGTCAGTCCCGGCGGCAGTACCGAGCAATGCACGGTGTTCTACGGCCGCATCGACAGCGACGGCATGGGTGGCGTGCATGGGCTGGATGAGGAACAGGAGGACATCCGCGTGGAAGTGGTGAGCTACGATCAGGCCATGGCCTGGCTGGACGACGGCACCATCGACTCGTCGGTCGGCATCATTGCGTTGCAGTGGCTGCGCCTGAACCGCGAGCGCCTGCGCCGCGAGGCCGGTGCGCCGTGACCGCTCACCCCGAAGAAGACGCAGCGCGCGTGCGCAGATAGACATAGCTGGCGCCGCCCCCGCCATCGCGCGGCTGAGCCGGGCACCAGGCCAGCACCTCCGGCTGCTGCGAAAGCCAGTGCCGGGTCAACGGCTTGAGCACCGCCGCGCTGCTCGACCCGTAGCCCTGACCGTGCACCACCAGCAGCAGTCTGCAGCCCAGCTGCAGCCCTTCGTCCAGAAAGCTGCCCAGCGCCGCAATGGCCTCGTCGCGGCGCAGTCCGTGCAGGTCCAGCCGCGCGTCGATGGGCAGTTGTCCGCGCTGGATGCGCTGGCGCAGTTTCTTCTGCAATCCGTGATGAAACCATTCCGCAGCGGTCTGTTCCGGCACATCGGCAATGCCGCGTTCCTCGGTCGGCGGTCTTTCCGCATCGGGCCGGCGGCGTACCCTGGGCGGTGGCCGATTTGGCCTCGGTTCGATGCGGTCGTGCTCGATTCGGCGCACAGGGCCGACGAGGCGGGCAAATTCGGAATCGTCGTCATCGTTCATGTGGCCATGATACGGCAATTTTTCAGCGGAATGGGTGCCGAATCGGGTATCATAGCGGGTGTTTTTTCATGGGTTTTTCATGCATATTCTGATCAGCAACGACGACGGCTATCTGGCCCCCGGTCTGGCCGCTTTGGCCGAGGCGCTCGGCGAGCTGGCCCGGGTCACCGTCGTCGCTCCCGACCGCAACCGCAGCGGCGCCAGCAATTCGCTGACCCTGCAGCGTCCGCTGCGCGCCGAGACCGTGCCCGGCGGATTCATCAAGGTGGACGGCACGCCCACCGACTGTGTCCATCTGGCCCTGACCGGGCTGCTCGACGAGGAGCCCGACATGGTGGTGTCCGGCATCAATGCCGGCGCCAACCTGGGTGACGATGTGATCTATTCGGGTACCGTTGCCGCCGCCACCGAAGGGCGTTTCCTCGGGCTGCCGGCGCTGGCCGTCTCGCTGGCCAGCCGCGAGGCCCGGCATTACCACACCGCGGCGCGCGCCACGGCGCAACTGGTGCGCGGACTGGAACAGGCCCCGTTGCCCGACGATACCATCCTCAACATCAATGTCCCGGATCTTCCCTGGGAGGCGATTCGTGGCTTCCGGGCGACCCGCCTCGGTTTTCGCCACCGTGCCGAGCCGGTGGTACGGGATCAGGATCCCTATGGCCGCGACATCTACTGGGTCGGCCCGGCCGGCCCCGCCCAGGACGGCGGCGAAGGAACCGACTTTCATGCCGTGGAACAGGGCTGTGTTTCGGTGACGCCGCTGCAGATCGACCTCACCCGGCACCGGGGGGTTCAGCCCTTGCAGGACTGGCTGCGGGAGAATACCGGAGCATGAGCGGTCTGTCGGACGCAATGATGCAGGGCATCGGCATGACCTCCCAGCGCACCCGCGATCGCCTGATCGAGCGCCTGCGCGAGCAGGGCATCACCGATCAGCGGGTGCTTCAAGTGATGCGCAATACGCCGCGCCACCTGTTCGTGGATGAGGCTCTGGCGCACCGCGCCTATGAAGATACCGCCCTGCCCATCGGTCACGGGCAGACCATCTCCCAGCCCTATATCGTTGCCCGCATGACCCAGCTGTTGCTGGAGCACGGGCAGCCGCATTCGGTGCTGGAAATCGGCACCGGCTGCGGCTATCAGACGCTGATTCTGGCCCAGCTGGTGTCGCAGGTGTACAGCATCGAACGCATTGGCGCGTTGTACGAGCAGGCCAAACGGCGCCTCGATGAGCTCAAGATCTACAATGTGGAACTGCGGCATACCGACGGCAGTGGGGGCTGGCCCAACCGCAAGTACCGCTTCGACCGCATCCTGATGACCGCGGCGGCCAGCGAGATTCCGCACAAGCTGCTGGAACAGCTGCGCGAAGGGGGCGAGATGATCCTGCCTTTCGACTCCGGCAAGGGGCAGGTGCTGCTGCGCATCACCCGGCGCGGTGATGCCTTCGAGACCGAACAGTTCGAACCGGTGATCTTCGTTCCACTGTTGCCCGGTGTCAGCGGATGAAACTGTTCGAAAACCTTTACCGCGGCGTGATTCAGGCTTCGGCCAGTCCGCGCGCGCCGCTGGCGCTGTCGCTGCTGAGCTTTCTCGAGTCCTTCATACTGCCGTTTCCGCCGCCGGATGTGATGCTGGCGCCGATGTCGCTGGCGCAGCCGCGCAAGGCACCGCGCTTCGCGCTGATCACGCTGCTGGGTTCGCTGGCCGGTGGTGTGGTCGGCTACCTGATCGGCGTGTTCGGCTATGAACTGGCGCAGCCGCTGATTGTCGAATGGGGCTACATGCCGGCCTTCGAGAAAGCCATGGCCTGGTTTGGCGAATGGGGGTTCTGGGCGGTGCTGGCGGCGGGGTTCTCGCCGATCCCTTACAAGATATTCACCATCACCGCGGGGGTGCTGCAGCTGGCCTTTCTGCCCTTCATGCTGGCTTCGGTGATCGGCCGCGGCACGCGCTTCTTCCTGGTAGCGTTGCTGCTGGCGCGTTTCGGCCCGGCCCTGGAAGCGCGGCTGATGCGCTACATCGAATACATCGGCTGGGCGCTGGTGGCCGTGATCGCCGCGGCCATGCTCTGGTTCAGCTTCGGACGCTCATGAAACCCATACAGAAGGCACTGCTGATGATCCTGCTGGCGCTGAGCCTGGCGGCCTGTGCCCGGCTGGAGATGAACGCCTTCAAGGGGCCGGGATGGTACCGCGTCAAACCCACCGACACCCTCTACTCGATCGCCTGGCGCTACGACCTCGACTACCGGGATCTGGCGCGCTGGAACGGCATTGCCGAACCCTATGCGATACACCCCGGGCAGGATTTGCAACTGTTTGGCCCTAAAGATTCCGCGGCCGGCGCCGATACAGGCCAGGCACGCACCGCAAGGCCCAGCGTGAAGACGACCCCGGCAGCGCCTTCTTCGTCGACTCGCAAGCCACCGGCGAAGGTGGTGGTCAAGCCGCTGCAACCGGAATACAGCAAGGTGTTGCGGTGGTCCTGGCCAGTCGACGGCGCCCTGCTCAAACGCTTCTCGCTGAAGCAGCTGGACCGGCATGGTATTGATATTGCAGGGGAGATAGGGCAACCTGTACGGGCGGCCGAAAGCGGCAAGGTGGTGTACAGCGGCAACGGGCTCTCGGGCTATGGGAACCTGGTCATCATCAAGCACAACGATCGGTACCTCAGTGCCTATGCCCACAACCGCCGACTGAAGGTGAAGGAAGGGCAGGTCGTTCGCCGGGGCGAGACCATTGCCACCCTGGGCCAGGGGCGTGACGGCGTGGCGCGGCTGCATTTTCAGATACGCAAGAATGGAAAACCGGTGGACCCCTTGAAGTATCTGCCGCCGCGACAAGACAAAAGATGACAACACCGGACAGGACAGCCAGCATGAGCAAATCCAACGATCCATCCCTACTCGACGACAAGGAAATTCCGGCCGAAACCCTGGTCGAAGGCATGGTCGAAAACAGCATCGAGGAGGAAGCGGTCGACCCGCTAGCCATCGAGGCCGCCATCGATCCCACCGTGGAAACCATCAGCGAGGAAGTCGAGGAAACCGCCAGCAAGTTCGTCGAGCGCCGACGCACCGCCGACCGCCGCAAGACGCCCTCACGGCGCGCCACCGATGCCGACCCGACCCGCATGTACCTCAGCGAGATCGAGAACTCGCCGCTGCTGACCGCCGAGGAAGAAGTCTTCTATTCGCGCAAGGCGCAGAAGGGCGATGCCGCGGCCCGCGACAAGATGATCGAATGCAACCTGCGGCTGGTGGTCAAGATCGCCCGCCGCTACATGAACCGAGGCCTGCCTCTGCTCGACCTGATCGAGGAAGGCAACCTCGGCTTGATCCGCGCGGTCGAGAAATTCGATCCGGAGCGCGGGTTCCGTTTCTCCACCTATGCCACCTGGTGGATTCGCCAGACCATCGAACGCGGCCTGATGAATCAGACCCGCACCATCCGTCTGCCGATCCATGTCATCAAGGAACTCAATACCTACCTGCGCGCGGCGCGCAGGCTGACCCAGGAACTGAATCAGGAAGCCACCGCCGAAGACATCGCGCGCACCCTCAACAAGCCGCTGGAAGATGTCGAAAAGATGCTCAAGCTGGCCGAGCGTGTCACCTCCGTGGACACGCCGATGGGTGGCGATGGCGAGCGCCCGATGCTCGACATCATCCCCGATGAAAACAACCTCGATCCGTCAGCGGTGCTGCAGAACGAATCGGTGCTCAAGCACCTCGACAAGTGGCTCGACGAACTGGACGACAAGCAGCGCGAAGTGGTGGTGCGCCGTTTCGGTCTGCGCAACCACCCGCGCGGCACGCTGGAAGAAGTCGGCCGCGAACTGGGCGTCACCCGCGAGCGGGTGCGACAGGTGCAGATGGACGCGCTGCGTCGCCTGCGCCGCATCCTCGAAAGCAGCGGCTATTCCCGCGACAACATCCTGCAATAGCTAAAGGGCCCTGCCGGTCGATGGAGAACCCCGCACTGTGCGGGGTTCTTTTGTTATAGAATCCGCGCCATGATTCCCCTCTACCACCGTGAGGCCGTTTATCGGCTGGACCGCCAGGCGATGACGCTGGACGCCCAGCCGTCGCGCCAGCTGATGGCCCGTGCCGCCCGCGCCGCCTGGAACGCCCTGACCGAGCGCTGGCCCGAAGCGCACGACCTGCTGATACTGACCGGCCCCGGCAACAACGGTGGCGACGCCTTTGCGCTGGGTACCCTGGCTCTGCGCGCGCGGCTCAACCCCCGCCTGATCGTGCTGGGCGATCTCGATCGGCAGTCGTCCGAGGCCGCGGCCTGCCGCGAGGACTACCTGCGTCTCGGGGGCGGCATGGAAGCCTGGCAGGGCGAATTGCCGGAAGCGGAACTCATCGTCGATGGCCTGCTCGGCATCGGGCTCGACAAGCCACTGCGCGCGGACTGGCTGCGGCTCATCGAAGCGGTCAATGCCCACCCGGCACCGGTGCTGTCCATCGACATCCCCAGCGGGCTGCATGCCGAAACCGGCCGCCCTTTGCCAAAGGCCGTTCGCGCCGCGCTCACCGTTACCTTCATTGCCCGCAAGGCCGGTCTCTATCTGGCCGACGGGCCGGATTTTTGTGGCGAACTGAGGTTCGATGACCTGGGGCTGTCGCGCGCCGCCCGTGCCAGCGAATCACCGGCCCTGAACCTGCTGCAGTCCGCCGACCTGCATCGACCGGTGCCGCGGCGCCGCAACAGCCACAAGTACGATTACGGTTCGGTTCTGGTCATCGGTGGCGACCGTACCCTGGCCGGCGCCGCGCTGCTGGCCGGTCAGGCGGCCCTCACCGCCGGCGCCGGGCTGGTGCGCCTGTGTGTTCACCCCGATGCGGTGGGCAGTCAGCTGGCCCGCGTGCCGGAACTGATGTGCTGTGGCTGGGACGACCTGGAGCGTCATCTGCCGCGGGCCAGTCACCTGATCGTCGGTCCCGGACTCGGGCGCGGCGATGAGGCACGGACCCTGCTGCGTGGCCTGGAAGGCGTGGACAAGCCAATGCTCATCGACGCCGATGCCCTGCAGCCGGACTTCGTCTCCGGCCTGTCCGGCCGCCCCCTGCTGCTGACGCCCCATGCCGGCGAGGCCGCGCGCATGCTGGGCTGCGACAGCGACGCGGTGCAGGACGACCGCCTCGCGGCGGTACACGCTCTGGGAGAGCGCTACCGCGCCACGGTACTGCTGAAAGGCCAGGACAGCCTGATCGGACAGCCCCAGGCGACGCCGTTGCTGATGGCTGAAGGCATGCCCGGCATGGCCACCGCCGGCATGGGTGACCTGTTGTCGGGGCTGACAGCCGGGCTTTGGGCGCAGGGAATGGATCCCCTGGATGCCGCCGCCACCGCAGCGTTCTGGCAGGCCCGGGCAGCCCATCATGCGGCACGGCATCAGACACAGTTGAGCCTCACCGTGACCGGTGTACTCGAAGCCCTGGGACCGGCAGCCGGAGCGTTGGGAATCGACGGTGATGACTGAGTGGCACATCGAGGGCGAGGCCGCGATGAAGGGCTTCGGCGCGGCACTGATCGCGGCCTGCGAGGCGGTCGGCAGGGGCGGTGTGATCGCTCTGGAAGGCGATCTCGGCAGTGGCAAGACCACGCTGGTACGCGGTGCCCTGGCCAGCCGCGGCATCCGCGAAGGGGTGCGCAGCCCGACCTACACCCTCGTCGAGACCTACCCCCTGAAGCCCTTGTCGGTGGCCCATTTCGACCTCTACCGCCTGGCGGACCCCGAAGAGCTGGAATACCTGGGCTTTCGGGACTACCTCAATCCGCAGACGCTGTGCTTCATCGAATGGCCGCAACGGGCTGCGGGCTACCTGAAGCGCCCCGGTCTGACGCTGCGCTTGAGTCTGACCGATGGCGGTCGAGCGCGGCAGATCCGGGCCGAAGCCGGTGACGACTGGGGGCGGGACTGTCTGAAATCTTTAGAAGATTTCGAGGAAGGTTGACTATCTGTCTAATTTCAAAAGAGAAATGTTGATTTCTCTCTCGCGATTGTCTATAAGTGTACTGTCTGAGCATCATCCAGGATCCGTTCGCGAGTCATGAGCAAAAACCGTTTTCCTTCGGCGCGTAGAAAATTCATCAAGAAACTGGCCGGCGCTGGCGCCGCGCTGGCGCTGCTCGGCGGCAGCCGCCCGCTGCTGGCGGCACGCAAAAAGGCGCTCACCGGAGTCCGCGTTGCCCAGGCCGCCGATGACCACACCCGGGTCGTGTTTGACCTCTCGGGCCCGCTCGAGCACAAGCTGTTCACGCTGGAGAATCCGCCGCGCGTGGTGGTCGACCTGCTCGGCGCGCGCAAGAGCACAGCCCTGTCCACCGACAGCAACCGCACCTCGCTGCTCAAGGGTATCCGTTCCGCCGTGCGCAACAGCCGCGACCTGCGCATCGTTCTCGATCTGGACACCCGTGTGCGGCCGCGCAGCTTCCTGCTGCAGCCCGACAGCAAATCCGGGTATCGGCTGGTGGTGGACATGTACCAGACCCGGCTCAGCCCGACCCCGATCAAGACCCGCCGCGAGCAGATGCGCAAGAAGCTGGAGCAGGTCGTCATCGCCATCGATCCCGGCCACGGCGGCAAGGATCCAGGCGCGCTCGGCCACAAGGGCACCCGCGAGAAGGATGTGGTGCTGGCTCTGGGCAAGAAGCTCAAGGCTCAGATCAATGCAACTCCTGGATACCGCGCGGTGCTGACCCGCGAGGGAGATCGATTCATTCCGCTGCGCAAGCGGGTGGCTGTCGCGCGTGCCGCCCGGGCCGACCTGTTCGTGTCATTGCACGCCGATTCCTACAAGAGTCCGCGCGTCGAGGGCGCTTCCGTCTATGCCCTGTCGCTCAACGGGGCCAGCTCCGAAGCGGCCCGGCTGATCGCCCACAAGGAGAATGCCTCCGACCTGATCGGCGGCATCAGCCTCGACGACAAGGACGATCTGATCGCCTCGGTACTGCTCGACCTGTCGCAGACCGCGACCATCCAGGACAGTCTGGAACTGGGCAACAAGGTGCTCGGCAAGCTGGGCAAGGTCTGCAAGCTGAACAAGAAATCGGTGCAGCAGGCCGGCTTCGCTGTGCTCAAGGCGCCCGACATGCCGTCGATCCTGATCGAGACCGCATTCATCTCCAACCCCAAGGAGGAACGTCGCCTCAAGTCATCGAAATACCAGCACAAGATGGCGCGCGCGATCTTCTCCGGCATCAGGGAACATGTCCGCAAGCAGCGTCTGGTCTGAATCCGAACCCGTGGCGGAGCATACTTCGCCATGGGCATGACGCCTCATTCGCCACCGTCTTCCGGTGCTTCCTCTTTGCTCTGTTCGTTGGTGACATGTGTCGGTACGAACATCATGATATCGACGTGGGCGGCCTGTGGGTTCCGCGTCGACGATGTCTTGCCCACGCAAATCGGCATACGGGTAGATCTCTCCCGCTTCTACCCCTGCAGTTGTGGCTTGGTAGTCCTGGGGGGTTTTTCTTTCCGGTGCTGGGCTAATAGAAAAGTAAATTCCACCAGCCTCCAGGAGTGCACGACCGCAGTAAGCCAGACCGAAAGTATTTCATCACAGGGCCATGACTCAGGTTCGGCGGTCAAATCATCAGCTCAAACCAGCAGTCTTGCTGTTGGGCTTTCATGTAGCCCTCGAGTAACCTTTGATGTTTTTCATTCCATGTGTCGGGCAGCCGCTTCTTGATGTCCATGGCGCAGCTGACAGCGGCGGAGAAATCACGCTCCTCGAAGAGGCAATGGGCCTCAAGCAGATGGTAGCTGGGGTCGTAAGGCACGAAGTTGGTGCCATCCTCAAGATGACGCCGTGCCCTGTCGGGCTGGTGAAGGTTGAGATAGGCGCGGGCACACAGGCGGTGCGCCAGCCATTCTGGGTAGACCAGTGATTTCTCCTTGAGCTCCGGGATCAGGGCTTCATACGCCTCGGTAGCGGAATTGATGTCGCCTTTGAGTTGCTGCAGATGGATCAGCTCGATGCGCGCCCGCGCATGATTGGTCTGGTCTCCATTGTAAAGGAAGATACCCTGGGCATATAGAAAGTGCTCCCGGGCGCGGTCCAGCTCCCCTTTTTCACGGAGCAGTGTACCGATCTGGAAATTGGATATCGCCTGGTGGTGTTCGTAGTCGAGCCGCGCGAAGATCAGTTCGGCCTGTTCAAGATAGTCCAGGCAGCGATCAACACTGTGTTGTTGGATATTGCCCAGGTTGTGCAGGACCATGCCTTCCCCCTTGAGGTAGCCGGCGTCGCGGCTCGCCCGCAGGGCCTGCTGCATGACCCGGCGGGCTTCATCGAGATTGCCAAGAGCCCGTTCAGCGGTACCTTTGTTGATACACTGGTGTGCAAACAGCACCGGATCGTCGCGGCAGAGGGGGGCTTCCATCAGCGCCCCGTGTTGACGGGCAGAAGATCGGTAATCTCCGCGTGAAAAGTGATACTGGCCCATCAGGGAATCCACCTCAAAACGAAAACGCGGATCCTGATTCGGGGTGGACTGCAGCGTTTCGATGAGCGTGATCGCCTCATCCAGCAAATCCTGCATGATCAGGCTTTTGGCGAGGTACACCCGGGCCCACTGGAAGCCGTCATCGTAACGCAGGGCATCCCGAAATCGGTGCTCAGCCTCGCGAGAGCGCCCCTTGTCCAACAGTTGAAGACCATTTCGGTAAGCCTTGTCGGACAACTCATCATGTGAATGGCCTGGAAAATTTGCGAGCGACTTGCCAGTGGCGGCATTCTGGCAAAGACGTTCCTGCAGGTGAGTCGCCAGCTTGTCGATCAGTTCGAGCAGACTGGAAGCCTCCAGGGTGGTTTCTTCATTGCTTTCATCAGGATCTGCGGAAAAAAGGCTGAAACGCAGCCTGCGGGGCAGCCTGTCCGGTAACAGACTCAGTTGCAGCAGAGCCTGACAGACATGTTTGTGCATCAGCGACCGGGCATCGAACGACTGGTCCGCCTCTGTGCCGGGTATGAACTGAATGTGCAGTTCCGTACGCGTTTCCAGACGCTGGATCAGCAGTCCGGGCAAGTCTATGCACATCCAGGGGGCATCGGCCAGGTAGTCCTGCCGGGTAGATAGTAGCAAAGCAACCCTCGGCGGCGCGGATTCTGCTGAGGATTCGGGCTCGGGTGTCGGTATCAGCCGCAATCCCACGCCGTGGACGGTTCGGATGTATCGTGGGGCCTGCGCATCATCGCCCAGCAGGCGGCGAGTGCGCCGGATCAGTTGGGCCAAAGCACTGTCCCCAATTTCCTGGCGGGGCCACAAGCGGTCGATCAGGTCACTCCGGCTCAGGGTGCTCGGGTGGGCCTCGATTAGCACACTCAGCAAACCGAACTCTTTCGGCTCCGGCTCCAGCAGCTGCGTACCCCGGTAAAGCAGACGCCGTTCCAGATCGATGCGGAATTCTCCTAAGCGCAGCATTTTTCGGGCCATGGCCGATACCCTTCGGCATAAGATGAACGCGAGTATATGCCGGAGTTGTTGCCAGCGGCAATACTGTTGTGATGGTAAGGCTATTTTTCAGAAAAGGTTACGGCATGAACAAGGATGACCGCCGTTCGCACCGTGACAGAAAGGCAAATATCTGGCTGAAAAGCCAGAAACCCTTCCGCTTGAACGGTATCGGGGGATTTGCCATGCTCAGTATCAACGGCCACTGCAATACACACAAATCCGAAAGAACCCGACATAAACGGATGGCTTTCCGTGTTTTCAAGGACAATATCGCCTACGCGCACTCCATTATACTGTTCAATCTGTACCTCCCATGGCGCCGATATATCGTGTAGCTGAGCGGCCAACAGCGATTCCGATCGGAGCAGATGGCTTGCGAACAACATGAACGCCATCCAGACAGCGATTGAGTAGTCGGCCTCATCATGCGAAGAGAAAAAAATGATAAAAAATAGGCTCAAGAGACGGTGCGGCTCCGTCTATCAAGCCGCTGGAACGGACAATCCGTCCTCCGCCTCAGTCCTGGGGACAGTGGATGGAAGCCGTTCAACTCACCGTCGGCTGTGCGGAGAGATAAAATGAGAGAACGACTATTTGTCTACGGAACTCTAGGCCCTGGTCGGCCAAATGAACATGTGCTTACGGCAATTGGAGGGTCTTGGAAAGCCGCCACAATAACCGGAACTCTACGCAATGAAGGCTGGGGTGCAGAGCTGGGCTATCCTGGCATCGTCCTCAATGAAGACGGCGGTGAAGTCAAAGGGTTTCTTTTTATTTCGGATAACCTTTCGGCTCATTGGGCCGCCCTTGATCAGTTTGAGAGCGATGCTTATAAGCGCGTGCTGGCTAAAGTCCAGGTCGAAGACGGAAGCACGGTCGATGCCTATGTCTATACATTGCGATCAGTGTGAGGTGATCACTGCTTAAGGGCTAAAGTCCAAGGGTTGACAGGTAAAATTCTGTCTCACTTCCAATGTCATCGATTCTTTGTGCTTTTTTGCTGCCGATTTGTCGGTGGGCCGAGCGGGCAACCGGAGTTCCGGCCGATGCCTTGCCGCGAACAAGCGCGAGCGGGCTGAACACGATGTAGATACTTGCCGGGTTAATAAAAAGCGTGTACAGCAATCCCCGTTTATATGATTTGCTGTCTCCACAGTGGCGGTCTCTGCACCCAGCTCGACGTTTACCTTGGTTGTGCGAGGGTTGCCAATAGCCCGGTTCTCTAAGTGACCTGTGGTACGGGGAGCATGCTGCTGCCGATTGCTGCTCAGGGTATCGAGTGTGCAGGTGTCGACCTATCGGGCCGGATGATTCAGGTCATTGTTGTTGCGTCGGACGCCACCGCCGGCTGCGACGGATCAGCTGTTGGATGTGTTTTCGGTCGGGAGCGCCGGGTGCATAGCGCAGGCGCTGGAAAGCTTCGAGCAGGCGGGTGAGTTCAGCGTCGGCAAGGCCGGCACGCCGCAGGCGCTTGAGGTAGTCGCGCAGGTCTTCGTGGGGCTGCCGCGGGTAGCCGGCCCTGGCGAGCCGTTTTTGCAACTGTTTCAGCGCCCGGTCTTCGGGTGATCGGGCGGGTGGCCGGCTCCGCCAGAGAGCAATGGCGATGTACAGCCCCACCAGCAGGCTGAGCGCGGCGACCAGGGTGAGGATCAGGTCGCCCCAGCCCTTGATGCCCAGCCCGAGGCGCCGCATCAGGCTCATCTGGCGGTCCCGGTTGTACTGCAGGATCCATTTGTTCCAGCCGTATTGCAGGCTGTCCCAGCGGAACAGCAGTTGCGACAGTAGCGGGTTGCGGCGGCCGATGCGGAACAGGGCTTCGCCGCCTTCCAGCGCCTGATCCAGTCCGCCTTCGATGCGGTCGGGCGAGACCGCGGCGGTGGGGTCGATGCGTATCCAGCCGCGGTTTTCGATCCATACCTCGACCCAGGCGTGGGCGTCGGACTGGCGCACGATGAGGTAGTTGCCGACACTGTTGACCTCGCCGCCCTGGTAGCCGGTGACGATGCGCGCGGGGATGCCCGCGGCGCGCATCAGCAGGGCGTAGCTGCCGGCGTAGTTTTCGCAGAAGCCCTTGCGCGTCTTGAACAGAAAGTCATCGCTGTTGTTCTCGCCCAGCAGCGGCGGGTTGAGGGTATAGACGAAGGGTTGTTCGCGGAACAGGCGCAACCCGCGCTGGACGATCTGCCAGGGGTCGTCGTATTCCCGGGCCCAGCGCTGGCCGAGGGCGATGGTGCGCGGATTGCGGTTGTTGGGGAACTGGCTGGCGAGCAGCAGGTAGTCGAAGGATTCATTGACGCCCAGACGGTAGTCGAGTACCGAGCGTACCGGATAGCGGGTCAGGTCATTGACGGCGTGTTCGGCGGTCAGCTGGTATTCCGAGCTGAGGTAGCTTTCCGGCGTCTGTGGTATCGATACCGGCACATCCAGCCCCAACAGCCAGTTTTTGCCGTGAGGTTCCAGCGTCATGGTGTAGCTGACCGGTTCGCCGAGGGCTTCCAGGTCCAGCTCGCGCAGCGCGAAATGCTTCGCCTGTGTCCACTCGATGCCGTTGTAGCGCACCATCACCGGTCCCCGCCAGTAGAGTTTGCTCTGAGGCGGAATCGGGCCGTCGAAGTCCACCCTGAAGGCCACTTCGTTGCTCTGGATCAGACTGCTGATGTCGCCCGGCCGCATGCGCTCGCTGAGTCCGGTGACACCGCCGCGCTGTTCCTTGGTGAGCCCCCACAGCGGGCCGGGCACCCGTGGCACCAGAACGAAGAGCAATGCCATGATCGGCAATGCCAGCGCGATCATGCGCGCGGCCAGCCTGAACCGGTTGCTCCAGGGCAGGCGGTCGTCGCGCTGATTGATGGCGATCAGCGCACTGGTGATGACCGCCAGATCGACCAGCATGTACACCGCAATGGCGATGCTCTGGCCAAACAGGAAATGGGTGGCGAGCAGGAAGTAGCAGAGAAAGATCAGGATCAGTATGTCGCGGTGGCTGCGGCTTTCAAGAAACTTGAAGGAGGCCATGACCGTCAGCAGCGCCAGGCCGGGGTCGCGCCCGGTGATCGTCCAATACTGGGCGAACACGCCGATGCCGCCGACAAGTACCAGCGGAACCAGCACCCAGCGCGGCAGTGCCGGTACCCGGTCCAGCTCTTGCGCCACGCGCCAGCCTACGGCGAACAGGCTGAACAGGCTGACCCACAGCGGCAGATGAGCGAAATGCGGGGCCAGCGTGAACAGGAAGCCGAACGCCACGGAAAACAGGGCGCTGCGGCTCGCGGGCTCCTCGGCGATGCGTCCGTAGGGCAGGGGGGTCATCCCGCGTCCTCGTCGGGCAAGGGCAATTCGCCGCCGGCGTCGGGTTGCTGGAATTCGGCCAATGCGCGCAGGCAGTGCTCGCGGTGGGCCGGACCGAGATCCTGTTCCAGTTCGCGATCCGGCAGGCGCAGGCCATAGCGCCGGCCCGCCTGTTCGGCGGCCAGCACCAGCCCGGCCATCTGGGACAGCCGCCCTTCGAGGGAGGGAGCGTCCATGTCTCGGTAGTCGATCCACAAGGCCGGGGCCGCGTGGCCCTGGAAGGTCTTGGTCAGCATGCCGCGACCCTGGGCATAGGCCTTCCAGGAGATGTGACGCAGCGATTCACCCGGCTGATGCTCGCGCAGACCGGCAAAATCGTCGCCATCGATGCTGTCGCGCACACCGGGGCCTTCCGTGTCGTCGATCAGGGTTTCGATCAATCGCCGGTCGCTGCGCGGTTGCGGGTAGACCCACAGCTCGGTGTCGAGCCGCAGCCAGCTCCAGGCGTGGAACAGGCCGGTGGGATAACGGGTGAAGACGATGATGCCCCGCGGCCGGAAGCGGCCGCGCCGGCTGGTGGGCAGGGGCAGGGTGATGCGTGCGGCGGTGTCCGGGTCGAGCCGGCAATAGACCGGGGGCTGCTGGCCATACTGGAAACCCACCGCGTAGCGGGGCTGGCTGCCGGGGTTGTGCAGCGTCAGAGGCAGGGGCAGGGGTTCGCCGGCGAACACGGCGGGTGGTCGCTCCGGTTCGATCTGCAGGCCCAGCAGATTGCGGTGGGTCTGCCACAGGCTGAGGATGCCGATGGCGGTGAGTGTAAAGGTCATGACATAGGCCATGCTGTTCTGGTAATTGATCGATGCCAGCAGCAGCGCCACCAGCATCATCGCGAACAGGTAGCCAAAACGGGTCGGCAGGATGTACAGGTGCCGCTGATCCAGCACGATGCGATTTCGGCTGCGCGGGTGGCGCTCGGCGATCCAGCGGTCGAAACGCCGCCGCAAGGGCGAGATCAGCAGGCGGCTGAGCAGGGCCATCGGTCGGCCGGGTCAGGGAATGGAGACCTGTTCGAGCAACTCGCCGACCAGGGATTCACTGCCCTGGCGGCGTTCCTCGAGGGCGACCAGACGGTGGCTGGCAACGGCGGGCAGGACCGCCTGCAGGTCGGCGGGTTCGACCTGACCGCGGCCCTGCATCATTGCCCAGGCGCGTGCCGCCGAGAGCAACGAAAGCGCGGCGCGCGGCGACAGGCCGTAGAGAAAGCGTTGACGGTCGCGGGTGGCGGCCACCAGTGCCTGCAGGTAATCGAGCAGCGCGTCGGAGGCGTGGATGCCTTCCGCCTGGCGCTGAAGGTCGAGCAGATCCGGTATGTCCATTACCGGTTTGAGCCCGTCGAGCCGGCGTGCGCCGCTGTCGCCCTTGAGCAGCCGGCGCTCGGCTTCCGGGTCCGGATAGCCCAGGCTGAGGCGCATCATGAAGCGGTCGAGCTGGGACTCCGGCAACGGGAAGGTGCCCGACTGGTCCAGCGGATTTTGCGTGCCGATGACGAAGAACGGCTGTTTCAGCGGGTAGGTGGTGCCGTCCACGGTGACCTGCTGTTCCTCCATCGCTTCCAGCAGCGCGCTCTGGGTCTTGGGGGTGGCCCGGTTCATTTCATCGGCGAGCACGCAATGGGCGAAGATGGGGCCGGGGTGAAAGCTGAAGCGCTGGGTCGCCGGGTCAAAGATGGAGACGCCGAGGATGTCCGCCGGTAACAGGTCACTGGTGAACTGGATGCGGCTGAAGTCAAGGCCAAAGACGCCGGCCATGGCGTGGGCGAGGGTGGTCTTGCCGACGCCGGGCAGGTCCTCGATCAGCAGGTGGCCGCCTGCCAACAGGCAGCACAGTGCCAGACGCACCTGGCGCGGCTTGCCAACGATGATGGATTCGATCTGTTGCAGTGCGCGGTCGATCTGCGCCTGTGCGGGGCTGCCGCCGGAAGTCTGTGCGTCGAACATGAGGGGTCCTGCCTGGGTTGTGGGTTCTGAGTCGGGAACGCGCCGTCAGTTCCCGATTGTAGCCGCTGGGCGCAAAAAAGCCCGCGCGGGGCGGGCTTCAGACAGCGCTGAAACGGCAGGCTCAGCCGAAGGCGGAGCCGGATTTCTTGCCCATGGCCTTGAGGATGTTGGCCAGCGGGCAGAAGCCGGTGAAGGCGGACTGCAGCAGGTTGGCGCCGACGAAGGCGGTCAGCCACAGCCAGTTCTGGTTGACATAGACGGCCAGTGCCAGGCTGATCAGAATCACGGCGCCGGCAAAGGCCAGTACGATGCGTTCGATGCTCATGGTGGTTCTCCAGTGGTATAGGGTTGGTGTACCGAAATCTTATATTAGAAAATTCTAATAATCAATCGTATCCGGTCTAAGTCCGCGCCGGAGGATCCTCTATACTGGCCGGATTCGATCCAGCGGAGTGATTCATGGCCTACAAAGATATCCTACTCTACCTCGATGACGGCGCCTCCAATGCGCAGCGCGTGCGCACGGGCTTGCGTCTGGCCGGGCAGCACGGCGCCCGCATCACCGGCGTCAGCCTCAGCGCCTCGATTCCGAAACACCTGAAGATAAAGGATGCGCGCACGCGCTCCGGCATGGCGAAGGAAGCGGCGGAGCTGCGGGCACAGGCCTTTCTGCAGCAGGCGGCGGAAGCGGGCGTGGAGGCCGATTCCCTGGTCATCGACGGTGACGCTGCGGAAGCCTCACGCCGGTTGGCCCAGTGCGCGCGCAACTACGATCTGGCGCTGCTGCGGCAGGCCAATCCGAAAAGCCGCAACCTGGAACTGATGGAAAGGGTGGCGGAACAGGCGATCCTGCTCAGTGGCCGCCCGATCCTGTTCATCCCCTATATCGGTACCCACCGCAGTCCCTGCGAACGGGCCTTCATTGCCTGGGACGGTACCCCGTCGGCCACGCGGGCGGTGCATGATGCGATTCCTCTGCTCAAACGGATTCCGGATGTGGTGCTGCTGGTGGTGCAGGAAGGCAAGCCCAAAACACAGCGCGGCGAACTGCTCTGCGAGGGCATGGCGGAGCACCTGGGCCGCCACGGAATCGAGGCCCGCACCCTGCGCACCCACACCGGCAGCTTTGATGTGCCGACGGTCATCCTCAACCGGATCGCCGAAAACGATGCCGATCTGCTGGTGATGGGCGGCTACGGCACCCCGAGCCTGAAACAGAAGATCTTCGGCGGCGTGACGCGAACCCTGTTGTCGAGCATGATCGTGCCGGTCTTCATGTCGCATTGACCAGGCGCGGAAAAGGCGAGGCCCGCACTGGCACGCGGGCCTCGCCGTTATTGCGCGGGGCCGTGGCGTTCAGCGCCGCTGCGACAGCGGCACATAGTCGCGCTGGGTGGCTCCGGTGTAGATCTGCCGGGGTCGGCCGATGCGCTGCTCCTTGTCTTCCATCATCTCCAGCCACTGCGAGATCCAGCCGGCGGTGCGTGCCATGGCGAAGATCACCGTGAACATGTTGAGCGGTATGTCCAGCGCCTTGAGGATGATGCCCGAATAGAAGTCCACATTCGGGTAGAGGTTGCGTTCGAGGAAGTATTCGTCCTCCAGTGCAATGCGTTCCAGCTCGCGAGCGGTTTCGAACAGCGGCTGGTTGGAGCTGTCGAGCACCTCCAGCAGGTCATTGCAGGCTTCGCGGATGATCTTGGCCCGCGGATCGTAGTTCTTGTAGATGCGGTGACCGAAGCCCATCAGCCGATAGGGATCGTTCTTGTCCTTGGCCCGGGCGATGTATTTGGGAATCTCCGACGGGTCCTTGATCTCTTCCAGCATGCGGATCACCGCCTCGTTGGCGCCACCGTGAGCCGGTCCCCACAGCGAGGCGATGCCGGCGGAGATGCAGGCAAAGGGGTTGGCCCCCGAGCTGGACGCCAGACGCACCGTCGAGGTGCTGGCGTTCTGCTCGTGGTCGGCATGCAGAATGAAGATCTTGCGCATCGCGCGTACCGCCACCGGGTTGATCTGGTACTCCTCGGTGGGCACGCTGAACATCATGTACATGAAGTTCTCGATGAAATCGAGGTCATTGCGCGGGTAGGGCAGCGGCAGGCCGTGGGCGCGGCGGTGCGAATAGGCGGCGATGGTCGGCATCTTGGCCAGCAGCCGGTGTGCCGAGATTTCGCGGTGCCGCGGGTTGGTGACATCCAGCGAATCGTGATAGAAGGCGGAAAGGGCACCAACCACGCCGACCATGATCGCCATCGGATGGGCGTCGTGCTGGAAACCGTTGAAGAACTGCTTGACCCCTTCATGCACCATGGTGTGCCGCTTGATGATATTGACGAATTCATCGTATTCGCCGGGATCGGGCAGGTGGCCGTACATCAGCAGAAAGCTGGTTTCCAGGTAGTTGCTCTGTTCCGCCAGCTGCTCGATCGGGTAGCCGCGGTAGAGCAGTATGCCCTGGTCACCGTCGATGTAGGTGATGTCGCTCTTGCAGCTGGCGGTGGCCTGGAAACCGGGGTCGTAGGTGAACAGTCCGAGCTGGCCGTGCAGCGTGCGGATGTCGATGGCCGGAGAGCCGATGGTCGGGTCGATGATATCGAATTCCGCCTGTTTTCCGCTTCGGTTGTCGGTAATGGTGACGGTGTGGGTGCTCATGGTTGACTCCTGAGTGTTGATTGCGCCGGCCTTCGGCGGTTGGCGGGCCGGTTGTTTTGTCGCGTATTATACCCGTTTGGGACAGAAATAGAGCTTATGACTCCATCAAAAAAGATGATCAGGCCATTCTATCTCCGTGTGCTGTCCGGCCGAGCATTGCTTGTATTGATACTGATCATCATGCCGTTGCCACTCTATGCAGCGGAAAACGGCAGCGACGGACGCTGGCTTCTTGAGATCGACGGGCGCGATCAACTGGAATTCGGCATGGAGAACCTGGCCGGTGGCATTGTAGTGCGCTGGCGCACTGCACTGGAATTCCGCATTGAAAACGGCCGTTTCCTGCGTGGCAGTGGTCGCGCCGAGCTGATGCCGGATGTCGAACCGGTCTCGCGCCCCGAGGGCGTGTTCACCTGCGCCCTCAATGAAGGCGTGTTCGTGAGCCGCAGTGGCCAGACCTTCGACATGCCCCATCTGCGCTACCGGTCCTTTCCGATGCGGGGCCGGGTCGAACAGGGCGAGGCGGGTACGCGCGTGATCCTCCAGCCGGAGCTGAAATACCCCGGCAATTACCTGGCGGTGATGTACCGCTGCACGACCGATCATCAACAGGGCGCTCTGTGGCTCGAGGCTTCGCCGCGCATCGCCCGTGAACTGGGCAAGCGGCAAAACGCACAGGCCCGTGTCGAGGATGGCCGTTACCGGGCAACCGTCAAAGAGGTGAAAACCCTGCCGCCGGGGCCGCTGCTGGAACTGCCCTTGCAGGACAAACTGGAGTTGACGCTGGAAAGCGAGTTTGGCTTGCGTCGGCTGCGTTACCGCCTGCAGCGACTGACCGACTGATTGTCAGTCGTTGATCCGCGCCTTGCGCTGACCGTCGCTGAAGCGCAGCCGGACCGTATCTCCGCTAGCCAGTGACTGGGCGCTGTGGATCAGCTCGCCGTCTTTCTCGACCGCGGCAAATCCACGCCCCAGGGTCTTCAGCGGGCTCAGGCCGTCCAATCCCCGTGCCATCAGTTGCAGGCGTTGGCGGTTGCGTTCGATACGCTGCCGCATGCGCTCCAGCAGACGCCGCTGCAGGTGTTCGCTGACGCCACGCTGCCGTTCGATCAGCCGCAGGGGTTGCTGGTGTCGCAGGCCCTGATGAAGGAAACGCATCCGATCCTGCTGCAGCCGCAGCCGGTGGTTCATGGCCCGTTGCAGGCTGCCGGTGGCCAGGTGCAGTTGGCGGCGCATGGCTTCCAGTTGCCGCTGAGGATGCTGCGCCGCTAGGCGGCGGGTCAGTTGCTGCAGGCGGTGATTCAGCCGCTGAAGGCGTTCCAGTTGCGTCTGCTGCATGCGCGACAACCACTGGTCGATGCGGCTCATGACTTCGTGCTGGTCCGCGGTCACGGTCTCCGCCGCCACCGAAGGTGTGGGTGCGCGCAGGTCGGCGGCGAAATCGGCGATGGTGAAATCGATTTCATGGCCCACGCCACTGACCACCGGGATCCGGCTGTCGGCGATCACCCGGGCCAGGGCTTCGTCGTTGAAACACCACAGGTCTTCCAGCGAGCCGCCACCGCGGATCAGCAGCAGCACCTGGCATGCGGCATGGCGGTTGGCACGCAGCAGGGCACGGGCAATTTCCGGTGCGGCCTGTTCGCCCTGTACCGGGGCCGGGTAAAGGGTGACCTGTGCCAGCGGCCAACGGCGGCGGATCACCGACAGGGCGTCGCGGATTGCGGCTCCGCTGGGGGAGGTCACGATGCCGATGCGTTGAGCCGAACGCGGTACCGGTCGCTTGCGCGATTCGTCGAACAGACCTTCGGCGGACAGCCGTTTCTTGAGTGCTTCGTATTCACGCATCAACCGGCCAACGCCGGCTTCTTCCATGTGTTCCACGATCACCTGGAAATCGCCGCGCGCTTCATAGAGGGTGACCTGGGCGCGAATCAGCACCTGCTGCCCGTTGCGCGGGCGGAAACCGATGCGGCTGTTGCGGTTGCGGAACATGGCGGCGCGCAGCTGGGCCCGGTCATCCTTCAGCGAGAAGTACCAGTGACCCGAAGACGGCGCGGCGAAATTGGAGATCTCGCCCTCCAGCCAGATGCGTCCGACGCCCTGTTCGAGCAGGCTGCGGATTTCGAAATTGAGGGCGGATACGGACCAGATGGCGTCGTCGGTAGGGGAGGGGGGCATGGGTGTCAACTTTTCCTGACAGCAGGGGGGCGGAGTTGTAATCTATTCATGACAAAAGCGCAAGCAGGCATCCAAAAAGCAATTCAACATAGTGTGATGAAGTCAGATATTTTTATTGGCACGGTAGGTGCATAATCCCAATCGCACACTATTTGCAACAAAGGAAGCAATCATGAAAAAAGCAGTACTCTACACTTCTCTGTCGGCTCTTCTGTTCGCAGGCAGCGCCACCGCCGGACTGATCAAGAACGGTGAATTGCCGATGTGGTCGGCCAATGGCTGGACCCAGTTCGCCGATGACGATGGCCACAAGTCCAATGGCTATGTCAATCCGGGTTGGGGCGGTCAGGCTTTCGATGCCGAATTCCTCTACTACAAGCTCGACGGCAGCATCCTGTCCATCGGCCTGCAGACCGGATTCGATATCGAAGACAACATGATCACCCACGGAAGCCGTGACTACTACGGCGGTGACATCCAGCTGGTGCTCAACGGCGGCGAGGAATTCGCCATCGATTTCGGTCTGTTCACCCAAAGCTACAACAATGAATACTCGGGCACCGATGACGCGGGCGTGTACGGTAATGTCACCTGGAACAATGACATCTATTTCAGTTCCGAGTCCAGCCCGTTTGCGATGGAGAATGGCGACAAGGTTGCCGATCTGCTGAGCAACGGTGTCGGTTCGGCGGTTGTCGGTGGTGAACTGAGCTACTACCGTACCGTATCGGTTGACCTCAACGATCTGCTGGGCGCGGGTTCCGACCTGTACTCGCTGAGCGCGCACTGGACCATGTCCTGCGGCAACGACGCCATCGATGGCTATACCCCGGTTCCGCCGACCAGCGTTCCGGAGCCGTCCTCACTGGCGCTGATGTCCCTCGGTCTGATCGGTTTGCTCGGTGGCGTGGCGGCACGCCGTCGTCGCGGCTGAAGTCCGATGACCCAAGGTGGCATCCCCATGCGGGGTGCCGCCCACAAAAAAACCGCCGAATGGCGGTTTTTTTGTGGGCGATTCCGCGCTGGATCAACGGCTGAAGCGCTGTTTCTCGCTCTGATACTGGGCAACGGCGTCCAGGCTTTGCTTTTCCGCCTTCTTCGCCAGATCGACGGCCTGCTGTTCCTTGCCGGCCCTGGCCAGTTCCTTCGCTTTCTTGATCAGCTTGGCGGTGTCGCGCCATTCGTAACCCACTTGGATGGCGGCCTGGCGGGCCGACTCGGCGTTTTCGATGGCCTTCTCGGCGGAGGCGAACGCGGGGGTGGACAGGATGAAACCCAAGGCCAGACCGGCCAGTGCTTTACGGTACATGTTGACTCCTCTGATGGATGGTTGCTGTTGTCATCGGCAGTCGTTCCCGCGGTTGGGAGCGCTCCCGGATTCTGATTATCCGGCTCATTATCCGGTTTACCGTGTTCCGGTCAATCCCTTATAATCGCGCTTTGAACCTACCCGGAGATCTCCATGCGAATCAGTCAGGAAGCCCTCACCTTTGATGATGTGTTGCTGGTACCCGCCAAGTCGGATGTATTGCCCAACGAGGTGGAACTGAAGACGCGCCTGACGCAGGAGATCGAACTCAACATACCGCTGGTTTCGGCGGCCATGGATACGGTGACCGAGGCGCGCCTGGCCATTGCCATCGCCCAGGAAGGCGGGCTGGGTATCGTGCACAAGAACCTGAACCCGTCCGAACAGGCGGCGCAGGTGGCCAAGGTCAAGAAATTCGAAAGCGGCGTGATCAAGGATCCGATCACCATCACGCCGGATACCATTATTCGCGATGTCATCGCCTCCACCGAGGAAAACCAGATCTCCGGTCTCCCGGTCGTTGGCCCCGAGGGTCTGGTGGGCATAGTGACCAAGCGTGATCTGCGCTTCGAGAAGAACCTTAACCAGCCGGTGTCTTCGGTGATGACGCCGAAGGAGAAGCTGGTCACCGTCAAGGAAGGGGCTTCCAAGGACGAGGTGCTGGCCTTGTTGCACAAGCACCGCATCGAACGGGTGCTGGTGGTGGACGACGCCTTCAACCTCAAGGGCATGATCACGGTCAAGGACATCACCAAGTCTCAGGTGTATCCGCTGGCCTGCAAGGACGATCTGGGCCGTCTTCGTGTGGGCGCGGCTGTCGGTACCGGAGCGGACACCGAGGAGCGCGTCGAGGCGCTGGTCAATGCCGATGTGGATGTCATCGTGGTTGATACCGCCCACGGGCATTCGCGTGGCGTCATCGAACGCGTGGCCTGGGTCAAGAAGAATTTCCCGCAGGTGCAGGTCATTGGCGGCAATATCGCCACTGCTCACGCGGCGCGTGATCTGGTCGACGCCGGCGCCGATGCGGTCAAGGTCGGGATCGGCCCAGGCTCCATCTGCACCACACGCATCGTGGCCGGTGTTGGCGTGCCGCAGATCACGGCCATCAGCAATGTGGCGCTGGCACTGAAGGATACCGGCATACCCTGCATTGCCGATGGCGGCATCCGTTTCTCCGGCGATGTTTCCAAGGCGCTGGTGGCCGGTGCCCATACGGTGATGATCGGCAGCATGTTTGCCGGCACCGAAGAAGCGCCTGGAGAGGTCGAGCTGTTCCAGGGGCGTTCCTACAAGTCCTACCGCGGCATGGGTTCCCTCGGTGCAATGCAGAAGGGCTCCAGCGACCGCTATTTCCAGGCCGAGGCG